>CERI01116290.1_pt1 | contig 10876 bp, 11 predicted proteins | sample 350261 | NCBI WGS metagenome assembly CERI01 (sample SAMEA2620979, study PRJEB7988) | marine metagenome | isolation source: saline water (ENVO:00002010), including
GAGGAAGAGGAAGAGGAAGAGGACCATGAAGAGGAGGAAGAGGAAGAGGACGAAGGGGGACATTTAATACCATTTTCAATAGGTGCTTTAGCAGACCACGAATTAAGACCTCCTTCAATAATGTTACAGAGAGTTTCTCGTGCTCAATATAATTTAGGATTAACAGAAATTTCTCCTGAAAGATTTTATGAACTTGCACAGGAACAAGTCCAATTTGACGACGAGACCTATCGCGAGCTACAGCACCAGATCCAGCACCCCGTCGACCGAGCAATAGATTGGATGGATGAAACCTACCAAGTTCTCATTGATTTAGATGAGGCACTTGACTCGGAAGATGAGGATAGAATTAGGGCTTTAATGCACAATTTTGCTTTGAGCCTAAAAGAAGTTATAGAAGTTTTTGAAATTACAGAGGATGATCCGCCACCAGGCTTGCTCACAGACGAATCAATTCAATATAATGTTGATGAAATTGATATTGATTTTCTTATAGAAAGGTATGTTCATGGCGCATTATATCCAGAAGACACTGTTGATGAATTTGCCCATTTAGTAAGTGAAAGCGAATAATCCCCCAGCGACGAAGGGGATAAACAATCACAAAATGTCTAATCATACTATACTAAAGATATACTAAAAGTATGAATATGAACTCCTAAAAATCATGAAAATTCACCCTATGTAAAATTAAGTGTATTATATAATAATTTATATAATTTACTATTACTATTCAATACTATGTATGCTTATCTCATTGCATAAACTTTTATATATTCTAACATTTATACGCTCATCTCCTTCTTTTTGTAGTTTTATTTTAAAAATATAATTCATCCCCGCAACTACTTGTTGTTGAAGTTCTAAAACTTCAAAATGTTCTATTTTTCCATTTCGTCCTTTTTTCATCAGTATATTTTCAATTTCATCACGTTTACTATTTATTATATCAAGATGTTCTTCATTAACTTCTGTATTACTAAATCCACCACACTTCATTTATACTATTAAATATCATTCAGACTATAAGTATAAATATAAATATTATTGAAAGTATTTTTATATAATATAATTTATATATGTCGGCTATTGAATTTAAACTCGAGGAAATTAATATGCTTGATTTTCTAATTGAAGAATCTAAAGCTGATTATGTAAAATCTAAGATACAGCAAATCAGCGAATTGTATAAACTTTTTATAATCAATACCATCAATGAAGACAGAATATGGTTAAATACATTCCAGCGCAATTATCAAAAGACAATAGATCCTGAAAATCAAGTTACAGATACTGAATTAAAAGATTTGTCAAAATATATTGATAACTATAATGCTAAGTTTCTTATTTTTTTATTGAAAACACAATGTAATTATTCTAAGATTGAGAAATCACTTATTAACGATTTAGAATCAAAAGCTAGTTCTGGATATCCTGTTGATATATTAACAGATAAATTTAAACGTTGGGAGAGGGAGGAAGAATTTAAAAAAGTAAAAGAAAGAGAAAGAAAAAGAAAAAGAAAAGAACAGGTCGGATTAGAAGCTTTTAGAAAAATGAAAATATTAGGAATGTCACTTACTCCAGAAACAGTAGTTCAATGGCATCAAGCTACTCCAGAAGAAGAACAACGTATATTAAAAACACTTGATTTATTAATTAATAAAGACGACAATCTCAAGCGCAACTCGAATTTACTTGGAGATGCGCTGATGAGAGATAAAGTAGTGTCAGTGGCAAGTGGCGGTGGTAAAGAAGGATACCAAGCAAGTAAAAGAGTTCTTGAAAGAGTAGCAGAACCTAAACATGATTTCGGTGGAGATCGTGCTCCATTTCTAAATAAAACTATTAAATCCAAATATTCAGGAGATTATGATGCTGATTATACTCCAGAACAATTTAATAGTGATATTAGAATGATTGATAATATATTCGCAAGTAGTGGGGGCATTAAAAAAATTGCGAGTAAAGGGTGGGTAAAAAGTAGCGACCTACTCCGTGAAGTTAAAAAAGCTATACTTCAATGTAAAGATACAATTAAAGCAACTATACATTCGTCATCTTTATTTGAAGCTACAACATTTAGTAGGATGTTTTTAAATCCTGAATTTGAAAATATAAATGATGATATGTCTAATTTAAATAAATATAATGCTTTTAAATTTTTTTCTTGTAAAGCTGAAATTCAAAATTTTGCTACACTCACAAGTGATGGTTCTGCCAATATAAAATTAACAAAAGATGCGGTTTTTAAAAATCTTAAAACATTTATTACAGAATCTAGTATTAAATATCACGTTTTTGATACGAGTGCTGATATGCCTGGTGTAAATCATTTGTTAAAAGAAATGGGCCTAGAAAAAATTACACCACTTGTTAATATTTGGGATCCAGCATCAGCATCTGTAGGTGATTTTAATAACCATATTAACACAGGTGACGGCTTTAAACTAGGAGGATTTGTTACAGATAGAGAAAATTTTAAAAAAGATATTAAAGACACCACACCTATACAATTAGCAAGTAGAGATACTCCGTCTGATTATCCAACTTTTAAAGTTGAACATAATGATTCTGAGGGAAAAGAAACGCATCCAATTAAATTAACTGTAAATTTTCCAAATAATTCTTCTTCCGAAATTAAATTAAATTCAGGTTTCAGTGTTTCTATGTTAGATGAAATAGCAAGAAATGTAAATGATATAAAAGAAACAGATCACAACACAGATATTATTAAGCCTGAAATATGTTTTAGTGGAGCTGAGGGTATAGGAAACTTTATTGATTCTTTAAAAAAATATGCTGTTGGGGATAGTGGGAAAAAGAATCAGGTTGTAAGATTACTATTAGATATGAAAAAATCAGGAGATTGGGGTCAGGTAAAATGGGTTAATACTGTTCCTACAGGATATGAATCACTATTTGTATCAGGTGACAAACTGTGTGCCTTATATAGTATTCTTCATAATAATTCAACTATTTTTGGTAATCCCGGTGTAGTTAGAAAATATCTAATCAATGATGATGGTAACGGTGGTGAATTGTCCGCAACTATAGGTTTATTTATTCAGCCAAAAGAATTATCTGATGCTGATTTACTCGACAATTATAAAAGTTTAAAAAACCAAATTGAAGAGTTGTTAAATAGTGAAAACAGTATATTTAGAATAAACATACCTCTTGATGCGGGTGCGAGTGAGATACCTTCAGCAGTTATTAATCTTTTCCTACAAAAAATCGGTCTAATTACTTTAAATAATGATGAATCCAAAAGAAATCATATGAAAAGTGCTATAAAATTAGCTAAACTGTTATTAGATATATTAAATAATATTAATAAACTTTCTAATAATAAAATAAAAGATATTTGTGACGAACTTATTAGCTTTAATACAAATATTATAAAAGCAATGGCAAAAAAAATTGTTCCTTCTTATGATAGTGATTCAATAATAGCAAAGATCCAGATATTTAATGATGATGATGTATCAAATTATTCTAGTGGAAGTAGTAGAGCAAAATCAAAGGCAGAAGCAATTTTTAACAATATTGCTGATACCTTAAATATAACGGCAGAGGCAGAGGCGGAGGATGCAAAGGAACAGATGAAGACAAAGGCCAAAGAATATGCGGAAAATTTAGTTAATAAGGATGTAAAAAGCTCTAACACTTCCTCAGTAGAACCGTTTGAATGTCCTGAAATAGAAGTAAAAAATATTGCTAACATTTCTAATTTTTCAGAAAATATTAATAATCATTTAGGTATACAACATATATTTCAAGTATTACCCAATTTATTTTCTACCATTTTTAATCAATTATTGGACTTAACTATGATAGAAAATAAAAAAGGCACAAAGTCTCATTTAAATTATTATGCTGGTCATAATGATATTACTGAAAGATCCAATATTAGTAGTATTGAATCTGATTTAAAGACCATAGCAACTACGCTTACAATTATAACACTTGGGAAATTTGGTCAAACATTAGATACAGGTAATAATTCATGGGAATTTGGTAATACATCAGACGGAACAAAATATAATCTCAGAGACACACAATGGAACAATTTATCAGTCAGAGATGTATCACTTGAATTAACTAAAGCTAAACTTCTAATAGATTGTGTATTAAAAAATAATAAAAGATTAGATGATATTGATACTGATGAATTAGATAAGTTATATGAAAATTTTGATGGAATTCAAAGAAAAATGATGACAGAACTTATGCCTCTTGCTAAAAAAACAGAAACCGGAATATTAGCTGCTGCTGGTGCGGCTACCGCTAGTGCAGTTAAGAGTGCGGTTACGGGTTTAGCCTCTGGTTTTAGCAGTGCATTAGGCATGAGTAATGATCCTGCTAACCCTCCTCCTCCCCCTGGCGATACTTCTATCTTTGATTCAGGTGGAAACCTCGACGATTCTCCTGGTTGGCTTAACTCATAATTTATTTAGTAATTAATATATTAATTGATATAATATATTAAATACAAGTAGCTTATAAATTATAATGAACAAAACTGAACCTTGTAGACTTATCAACGGAAGCGAAACCTATTTTATACAACTATTACTAGGTATTTTATCATTATCTTCTCTTTATTTTAAAAGAAAAAGAGAATACCCCCAGAGACAATGGTCTGTATTTAAATATGATGTATCTAAACAGATTATAGGTATGGGATTTGCCCATATAATTAACATTTCTATAGCTATTTTATTTAATGATAAATATAAGATGGATGATGAATGTAGGTGGTATTTCTTAAATTTCTTTATAGACGTAACTTTTGGAATACTTTTTAATTATTTACTCCTTAAACACTCCTCCAAATATTTCAAGAAAAAAAATTATATTAGTCTTACACCTGGAGAATATTTGCCAGGAAGCTCTTGTTACAATAAATCTTTTTTATTGCAGTTAGGCACGTGGTTATTAATAATTATGTTATCAAAAGTTATTGTTTTAAGTATAATATTGTTACCATTTAAACATCAGCTTAATGACTTTGGAAGATGGTTTTTAGGACCTGTGTCGCATAATAATACACTGGAACTTGTAATAGTCATGGTAATTCTTCCTCTTTTTTTCAATATAATTCAATTCTGGGTTCAGGACAATATTCTTAAAGGCAAACGGCATTACATTGATTCCAGCTTAATTACTACTACAGATCTTGAATTATCCGACTCAGATCAAGCATTAAGTTCTATACAAGATTACACTGAACTTTAATACGTATTTATAAAAAAGTACGAAGGATTTTCATTTTCAGAAAAAGTTTTGGAAATTTGAAAAAATTCCCCCCCCCTCAGTTGTTTAGGGATGCATAATTAAGAAAATTTCTTAAAAAACCTCCTAAAAAACTCTTAATTTTTATTTCCCTAATTCTGGACTATGTGGTATAAATTAATTAATGTTTCTTAAAATACCCTATTTTTAAGAATTTTTAAGAATTTTTAAGAAATTTTTACTTAAAGAATTTTGTCCATGTATATTACAATGCCACAATATGAGTGTCCAAGATGTGGTTACAAATGTAATCAAAGAAATGACCTTAGGAAACATTTTAATAGAAAGAAAATTTGCCACCATACTTTGGAAAACATTTCAATCGAAAAATGTTTTGAATTAACATTAGGTGAGAAACCGTCCCCGAACAAAAAAAAAGTCTTAAGTGCATCCCAAATGCATCCCAAATTAAGAAAAAACGGCGAAAAGTGCATCCCAAATGCATCCCATATGCATCCCTCAGGAAATTCTGAGTCACCTAAAAAAACACAGGATGTAAATTTAACCTGCGAATTTTGTGGTGAAACGTTTACTAAACATCAAAATTATTATAGACATAAGAAATTTAATTGTAAGAAAAAAGGAGATCTCACAAGAAAAGAATTAGAAATTATTATTGAATCCCGTGACCAAACTATCGTGGAATTGAAGTATCAAATTGGACAATTACTCGATAAAGTTGGAACAACTAATCATACTACAAATAATACATTTAACTTTGTTGTAAACGCATTTGGAAAAGAAGATACCAGCTATATACCTAGTCAGTATATTCAAGATCTAATAAAAAGTGGACCATATGATAGCATTCCTAAGCTTCTCAAAGAAATTCATTTTCATCCTGAACATAGTGAAAATTTAAATGTCAAAATTCCAAATAAAAAACTCCAGATGGCTCAAATATTTAACGGAGTTAGGTGGGAATATAAAGATAAAAAAGAGACTATTGAAAATATGACTGATAAAGCATATGGTATTATAAACAAGCATTATGACCAAACAGAAGAAAACACTTATATGGAACAATTTCGTAATGATTTTGAATCTGGCAATAAAGAAACTCATAAAAAAATTAAAGACCAGACGGAATTAACCATATTAAATAATCAAAGTAGTATTGTGAAATCTTCATAAATTTGATAAGTATTAAATACAACTTAATTATATTAATTCTACCATGGAAACAGACGATCGCCAAACCGACTTTGCTAAAACAAGAGAGCATCTAAATATCCTTCTAAAAAATATTAGAGTCAAACCACAATCTATGAGAGATTCTCTAATATGTCAAAATATAGATGATAAATATGTGAGTCTTACTCATTCCCAAACAGAGGGAACATTTTGGTCATCATGTTCATCATACGGAAATAGTTCAAAAAAAATACCTAAACATGGTAGTTCAATTGTTGTAAAAGAAACAGGTCAAAATTTTGGCCAAGATTATGTAAATGCTACAAGAAATTACATCTGTTTGGCTGACGGACATGGGGTATCTGGTGAAAGATTTGCTTGTTTTACCGGAATATATTTGCCACATTACATAGATAAAGGCTACATCGACAAAAATCTATCTATCAGTGACTCAGATAGCTTTAATCTAATATTTAATCATATTAGTAATATATTTATAAAAATTAAACAGGAACTAGAAAGATACTATTATATGACTGATACTATTTGCTTTGAAGATCAACCTATAGAAAGGGTATTATTTAAAAATAAAATAGGTTCCAATGGCGGAACTACTCTAAACTATGCCTCTATTCATTGTGTATGTGATGAAGAAGGACTAAAAAGAAGATTTATAGTGTCTGCTAATGTAGGTGATTCAGAAACATATTCTGTATGGAGATATCCCTGTGGAAAAGTGCGAGTAAAGGTTCATTCGGGACTTCATGGTGTTGAAAATATTGAAGAGGCTCAAAGAATAATTAATAGACACAAAAATAAAATTCTTACAGTGCTACCTATTTATAATAGATTTCATTCTTATGATAAAAGGGGAACTCAACAGTCCGAATTTCCAAAAGAGACATTACACCATATAGATAATATTCCTAATAGGCAGACATATCCTATTTACAAAATAGATAAGCATCATAAAATAAGTGTAAACTTGGAAACTCTTCATAAAGTTAATATGGGTTTAGGAAAATATGGAGAAATGTTTGGTATTGATCAATGGTATGGGGGAATTCAAAGTCTAAGAACAAATGTAATTGAGAAGAAAATAGATGGAAAATGGAAAGGTGTCGCGCCTATTCCTGATGGAAATCCCATTAATTTTGGTTCAACTCCGGCAGGACTTTGTCAAACGACTCGTAGCTTCGGTGACTTACATAATAAGCATATTCATTCAACTCCTCATATTAATATTGTGGAAATCCCAGACGATATACATGTTACCTTGATATGTCAAAGTGACGGATATGCCGATACAGTTTATCTTTCTGAAGTTGCTGATGTAATTAATGAAATGCCCAGAAATGTTAAAAATCAAGCTGAATCTATAAAGAAGAAGTTAGTTAAACTGATGTATAATAATATTATAGGACAACGTGTAAGGGGATATGATTTAGATGATAAATTAAATGCTACTTGGGATGATGTTAGTTTTGGTATTATTGATTCACCATCGTTACATTTCCAACAATAAAATATAATAGTATATAATTTATGGTTAATAATATAATTGTAAAACTTCCTCCTGAATTGGTAAATGAAGTTCTTTCATTCCATCCTTATTTTTTTAAATTTAAAAGAAAATATATTAAAACTGTTATTGTTAATGACCTTTTTCACAAAGATTATACTATTAAAAAATCACAATTCGACTCTTTAACACAGAAATATTCATGCTCCTATATTGATATATATCTGCATAAGCAATCAATAATCTATTCAATAATGATATACTTCGAATCTAATATTTTTGATGAAAATGATAATATATTACAGCAAATTGAAGATAGTATATAGTTGAAAAATTTAAATTAATAATATATATTAATGGTTAAAAAACAATTTTTATATAATCCAGATGATCCTAAAAAAAGTTTTGATGTTTACATAGATAAAAACCCAGATGATACAATATCTATCAAATATAGCACTATTAATGATGTTGAAAATACTATAAAAAAATTAGAAAGACTTTTCAAAACAGATAAGTATCCTCACAAAAGGATATTTCAGGTTGCTATGATAATTAAGGTTAGATTAGAAGCTATGCTCAAACATCATAAAACAAAATATCCTAATGCTAAATTTGTAAAAGAAAGATTTTACCTAGCAAAAAAATATTATGATTTTGTTAAATCCCGAACACCTATAAAAGGACATGAAAATAGGAAAAAACTTCTATTCCAAATTTAAAATTTATATAGTTAGTATTCTATATAATTTTTAGTCGTTTAAACAATGTCTATAAAATAAATTAATAATTAATGGAAAATAAAGATAATAGTGATAACGAAATTATATCATCTTCTCAAATAGGTCAGGACTTATGGGTTATTGATACTTTGGATTTTAAAAAGAATGGGTATTTTTTGGATTTAGGAGCGCTCGATGGCAGAACTCACTCAAATAGTTTAATGCTTGAAAAAAAATATGGATGGAGTGGTATATGCGTTGAAGCTAATCCTGAAGTTTTCCCAATGTTAAGCTCTAATAGAAGCTGTATGTGTGTTAATTCATTACTTGATAGCGAAAATGATACTGTAAAAGAATTCCATTGTGCTGACGAATTATCATATGTGGAAAATGATAATAGAAATATGACACTGGAACAATTAAAATTATTATTAAAAGTAAATAATATGCCTTACAAATCGGTTTTAATGAAAACAAGGACCATTTCTAAAGTGCTTGATATTTACAATTCGCCTTATGTAATAGATTATATGTCGATAGATATCGAAGGTAAAGAAATTGATATTCTAAAAACATTTCCATTTGATGATTATCACGTAAATACAATAACAGTAGAACATAATGCTCCTCATATAGGTGAAAAATATAGAATGGAAATAAGAAAATTTCTTGAAGATAATGATTTTATATTTGTAAAAGGTAATGATGATATTCATAGTTGGGGTCATGGTCCTATAGAGGATTTCTATAAAAATAAAAGTATACTTGTAACTGATCCGGACGAAGGAACTGTTGTTAAAGTAACACAATATATACTACCAGAAAGTTAGATAGCCGTGAGCTTGCTGGCTACACATTTATTAGAATGAAGAATTTTGGCTAGTTCATTTTTTTTTGTGTTATGCCAATCATATGAACATTGATGTGATTCTGGGTCTCTATGAAGAGAGCAGAAAAACTTTTCACATTTACATCCGCCCATTGTTGTATCTACAAGACTTAATTTTTTTTTACATTTGGGATGATTACATCGCTTTTTACCAGACTTCTTTGTTTCTTTAATAGGTTTAGATTGTATATCTGGTAGTTTGGCATTAGAATCACCATTTGATAAATTAGGAATTTCAATTTTTCCAATATTAATATTAGTTATTTCTTTAGTTTCTTTATTGAATGGACAGTCTTCCATAGTATATTGTTGTGAAATTAATATAAAAAACATAAAAAGTCAAATTTTTTATTTTTTAAAAATTTGATTTTGATTTAAAATTTAAATGATAATATAAAATAATGAGTTCAGATATTTCCAGTATTAGCTCGGAAGAACCTCCTAACAGTTCTCGTCAGTTGGAAGAATCACTTGGATATCGTCCTACTGGAACAAGAAATTATCTATTTTCAAAGTATCATCGAACTACAAGATATAGATCTATTTTGTTCAAAGGAGCTTACCCATTACACGAAGCTTCCAAATATGTTAAACAGTTTTATGATGATTATTATACACTCGGAAACGACCAAGAAGTTTATTATATGAGTGTTATTTTAGATACCAGAAACGTTCGTGGTGAAACGGAAGTTATAAACCTTATTAAGTTGGAACCATCCCATAAAATTAGTGAAAGGCATAATAATATTAGGGGAACTATAAAAAAAATGATGTATATTTTCACGAATATATATGATAGTTATATCAAGAAAAATCAAAAAGAGTATAGTAAAGATTATAGAACTGATGTAACTTTTAAAAAATTTAAAGATTCTAAAAATCTATTTTTAGAAGATAAAAAATCGATCAAAGATGAATTTAAATTTAAAGATAGTGATGACGAACAAGTAGTAAATACATGTTAGTTACCAATACATACTCCAATTTTCAAATTGTATATTTTTTTCATTAAAACAATACTTTAGTTTAATTAGTTTTATTTTCGTTTTAGAAGCCTGTAGATCTAAATAAAAATTAGATATGTATTTAATTTTTGTTAGATTATTAATCATTATTGTTACATAGAAATTAATATTTATTACAATTTACTCTATAATTTTTAAGGTCTTCTTTAATTTCTTTTTTTAGACTTGAATATTGTCTAAATTTATCACTATTGATATATAACATTAATTCATCCATTTTATCAATTATTTTTAATGCTTTTGTTTTATATCCTTCTGCATCTTTTATAGGTGGGAGCTTAGGTGG
>CERI01116407.1_pt1 | contig 10854 bp, 8 predicted proteins | sample 350261 | NCBI WGS metagenome assembly CERI01 (sample SAMEA2620979, study PRJEB7988) | marine metagenome | isolation source: saline water (ENVO:00002010), including
AAAAGAGAAAAAAGAGAAAAAAGAGAAAAAAAATAAAAAAATAACATGGTCAAGTGTAGTATCAAAAAATCTTGATATTAACACACAACAAAAAACAAATACATTAAATACAAAAACATATGAATTTAGTGATACTAATAAATCAACACAAATACAACAAAAACCACAATCATTCGCACAAGAAGATGAAGAAGAATGGTATAATGATGATTATTATTATAATGTTGATTATTATGATAGGCAACATTATAATGATGATATAAATAGTGAATGGGATGATGATGAATATGATGATGAATATGATGATGAATATGATGGGTATGATAAATCAATTGATCCAGTTAGAGTGCAAAGTTATATATATAATAATGAATCATCATCAAGTGAAGATCGTTTGGTGAGATTAACAATGAACACGTCAATAATAAACGAACAACAACCAATTAAACATAATGAAACATGGTGTGATGATGAATATTGTGATGGTAATTGGGATGATTAAATATATTTTTAATATTTTTTTTAAAAATATATGCAATAATTAATATATTATAATAAAATGAGTAGAATACTATTAACACAATTAGAACAAGTAGATTATGATATAGGCCCAGTATATGTTAATCCTAATTATTCATATGATGTTAGCGATTTATTAACTGATGCAAATATTATTTTATCTCCACCTGAAATCAATGTTATGACGCCAAATAAAATTTATCCAAAAGTAGTTATTGATTCAGGAAAAAAAAACAGATATTTAAGCAGTGAAAATGATGTGTTAACACCAATATCAAATAGAGTATTAAATATAGATGAAAAAAAAATTAAACAAAGTTTATTAGAATTAGTAAATGCGGATGATAATATCAAAGAACAATTTATGAATGATTATAAAAAAAATAATATAAATTATAGAAGAATAAGTGGTTTTTATAAATCATAATTCATTATAAAATAAATGAATAATTTCTAATAAGTTATTATTTTCATTATTTTGAATTCTTTTTTTTTGTTTTTCAATTTCATTTTGTAAAATAACCATTCTTGTATCAAAGAATGGATTTTTATTTTTTTTATTTTTATCTATATATTTATCTGGGTTATATCGGATAAATATATATTTTCCACTAAAATCCATAAATAAATCATTATATCTATTATCGTCATCAACTTTAATATAATATTTATGCTGATTTTCATCAATTTCAATACATAACATAGTGTTATTAATCAATATTTTTAAATCAATTCTTCGTTTAGTTTCACAACAACCATTTTCTAAATCAACATAAAATGGTTTATTATATATAAAATCATTATAAATATTAATTATGTGACAAACGACTTGCATTTCTTTACTTTTACTTTTTATGTTTATTGTTCTTTCATCGTTTGGAAATAAATGAAAAAAACAAAATGTACAATAACCATCGTATTTATTATTATTAACACATGTAGTACAATTGTTTTTACATTTATTTGACACTATATCGACCATATTTTTTAATTTACAGTTAGCACAATATTCTGGAATTGTTTTATTCAAATAATTAAATGATGGTTTTTTAATATTACAAACAACACACATATATTTTTTATGTTTTACATTAACCATATTATTTAAAGCACATTTTTTACAATACATTGGTTTATTTTCAGATAAATGATTAAAAGTTGGTTGTACCAAATCACATACTATACATTTGTTATGTTTTATGTCGATCATACAATCAGTTTTACATGCACTACAATGTGTAGGTTTTTTTTCATCAGGTAAATTAAAATTTGGTTCATATAAACCACATATAATGCATTTTTTTGTAAAAATATCAATCATACCATTTAATGAACAATCGGCACAATATATACCTTTTTTTTCATTAGGGTAATTAAATCTACATTGTTTAATATTACATGTAATACATTTTTTATTTTTTACATCAATCATATCATCGTTTTTACAATTTTTACAATATAATGGTTTTTTACCTTTAATATTATAAATTGGTTGATGTATATTACATGTAATACATTTTTTATTTTTCACATCAATCATATCATCATTTTTACAATTTTTACAATATAATGGTTTTTCACCTTTAATATTATAAATTGGTTGATGTATTTTGCAATTAATACATTTTATATTATTTACATCAATCATATCATCACTTTTACATTTTTTACAATATAATGGTTTTTTATTGATATAATTAAAATTTGCTTGTTTTTTTTTACAAGTTATACACGACATATTAAATTATAAATATGTTATAGTATTAATATAAATTTTATCATTTTTCATTATAATATAATTAATTATTTTTTTTTTTAATATAAAAAAAAAAAATATATATTATAAATGACAGATAATACTACCCCCACTTCACCAAAAAAGCCTGGTCGGCCAAAAAAAAAAATAATAAGTAAATCAGATCAAATAATTCAAGGTTTAATAGATAAACCAAATCATGTTACACATATAATGGAATTAATATATAATGAACCTAAAGTATTTAAAAAAATATTTGGTATGTTTAAGGGATATTATGTTGATGATATATTTATAAATTTTAAAAAAGATATGATATATATTATATCAAAAGATCATACAAAAAAAACAATAATAAAAATAGTTATAGATTGTAATAAAGTGACAGAATATTATTGTAAAACACCATTTGAAATATGTATAAAACGAGAATATTTAGAAAAAATATTTTCAACAATTGAAAAAAACCACAGTAAAATCGTATTATTTTCAAATGAAGATACATTTCAATCGTCGATAGAAGTAAATTTAATAAATGAAGATTTATCAATACATGATAGTTATGTGGTTGATTTGTCATTACAACACAAAAATCTAGAAAATGATTTGATAGACTGTTGTTCTAATTATGATAAAAATGATTATTTGATTAACTTTGTAATAAAATCAAAATCATTTAAAAAATTTATAAATGATACATCAGTAAATGGCAAATTATTAACAATTGAAAAAATAGGTGAAAATAATTTAAAATTTAAAATGTGTTTTAATAATAAAATTAATTTTACACGCACTATAGTTAATGAAGAAAGTTATAATTTAAGTAGCCAATTAAATGAAAATGAATATTTTAATATTAATTTGGAATTAGAATATATTAAACCATTTAGCAACATGAATATAAGTGATAATGTATATGTATACATTGATAAAAATAAAAAAGCAATATTTGAAAATATAATAGGGGATAAAATGTGTACAATAAGTATATATAATGATATAATTAATTATGTGACTAATACAAATGATGCATAATAAAAATAAAACAAATTATAAATATATAATCAAACATATAAATGTCAATATGGAAAATATTGAAGATAATATAGACGCTGTTAATAATAAAACTTCTTTTATTCAAAGATGTATATGTTACATCAACAAACAACATAAAGATGATGATACATATGATGCAATATGGGATAATAAATATTCAAGCGATATGAATTATATACTCGATAATTATAAAAGTCAAGTTCAATATTTAATAGATAAATATGAAAAATTATTAAATATTAATAATAAATTAAGAAAAAAACGAAAACGTTATAATAATAATAAAAATTGGTTTACAGAATATAATTATGATAATATAAATTATTATATAAACAACTTATGTGATAAATTGAATATAAATTATAATATCATTGATGATTTTATAAAAAATATATCAATAATAGAATATAATGAAATGAAAAATGAAATAAAAGAAAAATATAAATATTATAAAAAATATAATAGTGGGAGATACTCAACAACTTTTATTATAAAAAATATATCAAATAATAATAATGTGATTATAAAAAAAACGCATATTAAAAATAAATGTCAATTATTAAATTTATGTAAAGAGTTGTTATTACAATATTATGTTTATAAATTAACTGAATTATCACCTAATGTATATTTTTATTATTTATATATACATAACAATAAGTTATATTCATATTTTGGAATGGATAGAATAAGATATGTATTTTATCAATTGTTTGATATTGATAAAATGTATAAATGTTATAAAATGAAAAATAAAATAATATTAAACGAATTTATAAAAGCATTGCAAATATATGTTGGGTCATTAGAAAAATTAATATTAAACGGTATATTGCACAATGATTCACATGATGGGAATTTTTGTTTTAAATCAAATGGAAATATATGTTTTATTGATTTTGGTGAAGTAAAATTAATAAAAAAAATAAATAATATTATTAATAATGAAACAAATATAATAAATTATGATTTGTTAACACCGGAATTAAATTATTTATATTGTAAATATTTAGATGACGAATTAGATTATTTTTTAGATATGTATTATTTTTATGAAGATTATACTGAAGACGAAGAAGATAAATATAGAAAATTTTATTTATCAAAATATTCACCTATAAGAGCTATACATAAGGCATTAGAAAACAATCAATATAAATTTGGTCATCATATTAAATATGTTAATGAAAAAATAGATATACAATTAATATTAAATAATATTAATTGTAAACTTGAATTTAAAGATTAAAATCAAATAATCAAGAAGCGTTAAAATCTAATTCAGCAATTTTATTAATTTGTTTTTTATCAACAATTGTATTAAATATAGCTTCTAATTCGGCTTTTGTTAAATTATTATTAACGGGGTTTAATGGTTCAGGTTGTTTATTTTTTGGTGTAACAATAATATGTGTGCTGTTTAAAAATACCAATAAACACCATGCAATAACAAACATAGGCATACCAGGTCCATCAGATACATTATTTTTTCTTTCCCATGGCGATGCAACCATCATACTACCTATTACTAATGGACCAATTAACATACTTATTTTTTTTTTTATATTCATATCATTTATATTTAAATTACCATTTACAATATTTACTAAATCGTTAATTTTTACACCACCAACTAACATACCTAGTGCAATCCATGATAATATAAATGTTAACGGAAATAAAGAATTAAATGGAAAAGCCATTTTATTATTATACATCATATATTTCATAGCACCAGCTGATACCATTATAGCTATTGAACAATAGTATAATATTGTAGCTTCAGTATCATCTTTATTCATTGATACTAAATTTGCAATTTGTAGCCAACCAACCATAAACATCATTGCACCAAATATTATAGCAAAAAAATGCCATTGTTTATCATTAATATTATTTAAATTCAAATTTTTTTCTAATGTTGTAACAGTATTTAAAAGCACAACACCAAAAATTATTAATAATGATGATATTGTTGTATTATATAATGATTCGTTATCTAATACATACATTTTTTTATTATATATTATATATAATATATAATAAATATTATAAAATGCTAATAAATAATTTAGATAATTATTTATCAGTGTTCATTGTTTCAAGTGGTTTTTTAGTATTTTTTTATATCATTGTTATATATTACATACTCATATCATATAAATGTTTATAATTCACCTGATATTAATGACATAAAAAATTAAAATTACCAATGCATTATTTACCATTTGGTTTATTTTTAATGTTTGGTATATTTGGAATAATAAACTATATCATATACATATTTATTAATAATAGATGTTTTACCTGATCATGCATCACCAATAATACAAACCCTAAATATACAATCAATATTCATTAATATATATTACATTTTTTTAGAATAGCGTTTTTTACTTTTTTTTCTTTGACTACGACGTTTAACATTACTTTGACGTTTACTATTACTGCGACGTTTACTATTACTACGTTTTTTGCCACTTTGTTTTTTACTTTTACTGCGTTTTTTTTTCAATTGTTCTCTTAATTGAATTAAATTATCACGTGTTTGCAACATATCTTCAGCAAATTTATTTTGTTCATTTAATTCTTCTTGTTTTTGTAACTCAATTTTTTTCATTATATTATTAATATATTTCATATTATCGTGATAATTATTGTTATTATATGTGTCATTGTTGTATAAAATATCATTCTTTGTTTTAAAATCAATGTTATTATTATTGTCATTAATTTGTTGAATATTAATATCATTTGGTATAGAATTATCACTTATAATATCATTACTAATATCAGTATTAGTATTTTGTTTTATAATGTCATCATAACTTACAAATACATTATTAGCATCATCTTCAAACATTGATAATGGTTTATTATTTTTTATATTATTTTTATCACTATATTTATTTATAAATGATGATATTGTTTCTGGGTTTAACATTTTTTATATATATTAAATATTATTAAAAAAAAATGAACTTTAATATAATATATTTATTTTATATTTAAATCTATTGCGTATGTTTTTTTAGTATCTATTTCTATTGTATTATTATGTATTTTTTCATGACATTTTTTACATAATATAATTAAATTAAATGATGAATTTTTATGAAAATGATTAATATAACCATCATAATCAGCTAAATGTTGTTCATGAATATGATGTGTTTGTAAATTATCATTATTTTTATTTTTACATATATAACACTCATGTACATAAACTGATGAATTATACCTACTTTTTTTTGTTGATAACATAAAATCATTATTTTTTTTTTGTAATATAATATTATTATTATTTCTTATATCATATGCATATTTAATGAAATCATTGTCAAAATTAAGTGTTTTTGCTATTTCTATACCATATTGTGCAATACCCGCACCATTATTTAATTTTCTATCAAATTTAACTAAATTATTTTCAATTGTTACTTTAATATGTTGAATTTTTAATTTATCATTGTTTTTAATATAATCAATATCTATAATTTCGTGTATATGACTGGTAAATATAAAATTTGCATTTTTTTCTATTAATTTTCTTGTTGATGCATAAAATAATGCAATTGAACTATTTATTTCAGTAGATGAACATAATTCATCAATTAAAACTAAGCTTTTATCATTTGCTTGTTTAATTATATCACTTAATATATTCATATTGTTTACGAATAATGATTTACCTTTAAATAAATTATCATTTATGTTTATTTTTGTTAATAAATTATCAAATGGGTGATACGTTAATTCACCTGGTACATACATACCTATTTGTGCCATAATAATTGATATACCTATACTTCTTAATAAAGAAGATTTACCAACTGAATTTATACCAAATATTATTGAACCATTTGTATTAAACCCTAATTCAAAATCATTTGTTATATATTCATTTTTATCGTTTATTTTTTCAATAATAGCATTTCTCATATTTTTTATAGATAAAAATGATTTTTCTTTATTTTGGTCTATAACTGGTTTAAAATATTTATTTTCTTTAGACACCTGTGCCAATGAAACAAATACATCAATTTTACTTATTTCATTTATTACATAGATAAACACATCATTATATTCATTAATATATTGATTTATTTTATCAATATATTTTTGTTTAATTAATTCTGATATTTTATTTTCTAATGAATTTAATATTGTTGAATTTTCATTAATTGTTGATAATTTTATTTTTACTTTTTTTTCTTTTATTTCTATTTTATTTTCGCCGTATTTTGATAAAATGGTTTCATTTTGTTTTTCTAAATTACTTAATAATTTTTTATATCTTATTAATGTTAATGTAATAAAATCATAATCTTTTTCGTTATGTTCTAATTTAACTAAATTATTATTATTTTGTTCTATATCATTTGATAATTTATTACAAATGTCTTTAGTGTTTTTATTTATTTCTATTATTTTTTTTTGTAATTTAATAATCTCGTCTTCTTCGTATTCATTAAAAAATGATGTTTTTATATTGCTTAATAAGGTGGTTTCCATTATACTTATATTAAATGTGTTAATGTAATCATTATAAAAATTATGAAATTTATTAATAAATTGATCATTTAAATCAAAATCAGAAGAAGATAAAATAAATAAATTAATAATATTATCAAATGATACTTTTAATTGGGCAAATTCACATGGTTGAATTTTATTTAAACATAATTTTCTATATTTTTTTTCTATATCAGTTATATTTTTTAAATGTAACTGATATTTGTGATATTTATTATTATTTATTAATATACTAATTAATTCATATCTTTTATTTAATTCATCAACATTAGTTATTGGGTTTAATAATACATATTTTAAATAACGTTTACCCATCGGTGTTGATGTTTTATTTATTACGTCATATAGTGAATTATATTTCAATTTATTATTTTCATCATTATTAATTAAATTTAATTGATATAATGTATTATCATTGATAATTAATTTATCATTGACATATAAATATTCGGGTAATCTTATATTATTTATAATATTGTTATCATGTTCATATGAATATTGTAATAAAAGTATTAATGTATATCTCAATTCATTAGATACATTATCTATTTTTAAATAACTTAATATATCAGTAATTGTATTTATTTTATATATATTATTTAAAAATGCACATTGATAATTTATATTCATATATTCTTTTATTTCATCATTATAATGTATTTTAATATCATTATTTATTGATTCAGTGATATTATTTATTTCGTTTATAACATTATTATTATTACATATAATAATTTCTTTAATATTATATGAATATATAATACGTCTAATTTCATCAAAAATTTTTTGATCATTAGATATAGAACCAATGTATTCATACAGTAATATTTGACCTGTTGTTAAATCCATTAATGATATATATACATTATACATATAATCATTATTTATTGCACTTTTATATTTTTCTAAATATACACAACTTAAATATAAATTATCATTAGTTTCATTTTCTATATAATTTGTTATACTATATATTTTTTCTAATTTTCTTTCCTTTTTTGTTGAATTTAATATATCTTTTTGATTATATACTGACACTGTATATTGATTGTTTACTAATTTTGTTAAATATTTATGTAAACTTACATTTGGAAAACCAACCATATACGGGTTGGATTTACTATGTGTCTCTTTTTTATCCTTTTTTGTTAATTGTACACCTAATAATTTAGAAACATCATCTATATTACCTATATTAGTTTTTAATGTATTTATACCATATATTTCATAAAATGAACCCACTTCCATTAATATAACTGATAATTTCCCATATTTTTTTTCTAAATTTAATTGTAATTCATAATATTCATTTAACATAGCCATTATATAAAATTTTTACTATATATTATATAATATATGATATATTACCTTTAAATGAAAAATAAAAAAAATATTAATATGTTTCTCTGTTTTTTATTTGTTCTTTATAAGTAGCCCATCTTAAATTTTCAACACAATTATTTGTCGTGTTTCTATCAATGTGATCAACTGTTTTTTTGTTTTCTGGTTTATCAATAAATGTTTTTGCTATTAACCTATGGACTAACATGTTTTTAAAACGATAATAATTTTGATTTTCGAGTGTACCATATATTATTATCGTTTGATAATATATTCATTTGTTTATTTAATTGCAATCAACAATATTTATATATTATTATTATTTAATTTTTTATTAATAAAAATTAATAACGTTGATATGGATAATTATATGGATAATTACCCATATTACCCTTGTCAATAAATATATAATATCCAATATATAACACAAAATATAATATTATTCCACCTACTATACGTTTAATTATATCACCAAATTCTTTTGCTATATGTGCCAAAAAATCAATTGTTTTTTCACCCATTTTTAAATCTATGTTATTATTAAATATTTTTCTACATTTTTCATTACAAATTGCAGGTTCAACAATTTTAGTTGTAGTTTCACCTGTTTCATAATCTGTGGTAGTAATTATATCAGCTATTTTTACCCAACAATGTTCCTTATCTACTATATATTTATTAAATAATTGTTTACTATATTCATTATTTTTATCCCAATTTTCACCACCTGTCCATTTAGGTCCAGATAATTCATTTGTATCAGGATCTTTTATCCATAACGGCCCTGGATATATACCCGCGTTGTTTAATTCTTTTAATATATCATTCATTTTTTCATCATCTTTCAATTCTATACAATCTTTTTTTGTATCATCTATGGCCATTACATAATTTTGACAATCATTTTTTTCATCACATTTTTCATCAGTTAATCCTTGTATACCACATGCTTCACCATCATCACATTTTAATAAATTACTTTCACTAGCAACATTTTCTTTATTATTTGGTGATGATTTTAAATTTTTCTTTTTTTCTATTTTTTTTTTACATTCTTCAATTGCCTGTTCATTATATTCTTCTTCACATTTTAAATTATCACATTTTACATTATATTCTTTTGCTTCATTTTCAACTTTTTTGCATTTTTCATAATTATTATTAGCTTTTATATATATTCCAAGTGCTGTTGCACTTGCTATTCCTGATATTGTTAATGCACAAGTTTTTGGATTTCTACTACATATATCAGCCATCCAACTAAAAAATTGTTTTGTTTTTCTTGCACCAAATTTACCTGACATTTTTGCATATTTACCCATTAAACCCGGCATTGATTTAACTTTTCCTAAAACAGTTCTATATGCTTTTGCAACCGCATCATTTGCACCTTGTTTCATTCTACCTAATATTGTTTTTGTTGATTTATCTAGTGGTATATCACCATCATATTTGGCTTCTAAATGCGCCTCATTATTTATCATATTTGTTTTTATTTCCGGGTCAATATTTTTAAAATCCTTATATTCTTGATCAAAGTTTTGTCTTTTTTGTCTTCTTAATGCCGTTATTTGTGCATCTATGGGTTGACCATCAACATCTATATTTGGATTATCCGGGTTATCTAAATCAGGTTTAGCCTGTGC
>CERI01284183.1_pt1 | contig 10845 bp, 5 predicted proteins | sample 350261 | NCBI WGS metagenome assembly CERI01 (sample SAMEA2620979, study PRJEB7988) | marine metagenome | isolation source: saline water (ENVO:00002010), including
TTCAATAAAGTTAATGCGCATTTAACTTGTTCATTAGTAATTTTATAGGATACTGATTTTCTACTACATCTTTTTATTGATTTATCCTTTTTATATCTATTAACCCACCTAAATAATGATTGCTTTTTACAAGAAAAAATATCACAAACTTCATTTAAACTTTTATTTCCTTTAAGATAATATTTAACAGCAGTAATTTTATAATCTTGTGTTTTATGTTTCATCTAATATTATTATAGAATTAAAAGTTGTCTCATTTTAAATCTTCAAGGGTGTAAAAGAAATAATAATTAATAATAATATTATCATTTTGAGTAATAATATTATTTTGAGTAATAATATCATTTTGAGTAATAATATTATTTTGAGTAATAATATTATTTAATATGAAAGTATAAAATTAATATTCAAATGAATCATATTCTCCTTCTTCTGGTATATGACTCATAGCAATTGCTTCTTGTTGATCTACGTCTAAAGCATCTTCTCTTTCTATTATTTCTTGTCTTTCTTCATCATATACATCAGGTGCATATTCTACTAAGCCTTTTGTAATACCTTTACTATATTTCCCCAATTTGAGATTCTTTAAAGTATTTTCTGTTAATCGTTCTTCATCATTTTCTGTTTCAAATGCCTTTAAAAATTGTTTTTTTTCATCTTCTTTCTCTCTATAAACTTTTTCTTGAATAGTCTTTTTATTCCAATTTAATACTTTATTTTTACGATGCGCAAATATATCCATATAAGAAATCAACAATTTTGAAATATGTTTTTTTACTTCTATATTACCTATTATATCTAATGAAATAGTTAATTCTTCAGTTTCTTCTAATTCTTCTGTTGATCCAATTGCTTCTTCTGTTTTGAAGATATGTAAATATTGTTGTAGAGAGAAAAGAAACAAATAAGAATATAAATCCTTTGTTATAATGTAATCATAAAAAGGTAAATGCTCTAAAATTAATAAAATATCTTTTGATTTATTTTGTATATTTTTTAATATTGTATCTAAATTTTCCAATGAATAAAATTGTTCCAATGTTGTTAATTCCTTGTGTATAATATTTTGTATATCAAGAATGTGATTTTCCGATAGTTTTAAATATTTTGGAACAACTACTTCTTTGTAGGAAACCTTGTTTAAAATAATATTTGGGTAAATTTTATTTATTTGCACAATTGTATTTTTTAAAAATTCTTGTAATTTATATGCCTTTTCTTCATTGGAATCTAATGTGTCTGTCGTTTCCATAGAACTCCATTCTTTAATGTTTTTCAAAAATTCTTCTGATCGACGCATATTTCTTTTTATTTGAAAATCATTTAAAAATTCTAATATTTTTTCTTTCATTTGCTCATTTTGCGTCAATAAGAAATCTCTTAATAAATCTTGCTTTTTATCTAATTCTTCCGCATTCGCATTATTAAAATCGTTTAAAAAATCTATGAATTTCATAAATTCTGTATCTGTTTGTATAGTTTTTTTTCTAGACAAATGAGTTAATATATTATCTAATTGTTCTGTTTCTGTAACAAGCGGTTTATATAAATCAATATCAATACTATTTTCCTTTTGAATAATATCTAATAAATTTAATAAATTAGATTGTGAATAATTTCTTCCTTCTCGTTTTAATATTTTTATTTTTTCTTCAATTGAATCAGTTTTTTTAAAATCACTAGTATTTGAAATACATATACTTAATAATTTATCATCTAATGGAACGTGTTGATTAAATTTACAATAATAAATAAATGCTCTATATATAGTTTCGTCGCTGTAATCTGTTCCTATTTCTGGGTATTCTAATTTTGTATTTTTTGTGCTATATAACATGGGAGATTTTACTAGGGTTACATATTTATAAAACATTTTCATTAAATCAGCACCCCTTTCGTTATATAGACTTATATTTTGTTCTTTGTCTATAAAATAGTTTATTGTATGTTTCTCTCCAATATTACAACACGCATTTTGTAAAAAGGGTTCATCCAAGTTAGATTTTAATAATATGTTTTCTTTATTTACAACTCCTTGAATAGATTGTTGAATCGCAAATGAAAAATAAATTAATTTACTATTTAACATAAATATTTTATCTTGTTGGTCTTTATTTCCCTTTACAATATCATTTTCTAATTCAGTTTTAAAATCTTTTGATACAGATTGAACACCCGATATTTTAATAGTTCTTAATGGTGGTAAAAATGTTTTCCATTTGGTAATATTATGTTTTGCTGGAATTTCTTCTTCTTCGGGTGTGGTTTTTAAATATTCGTGTTTTGCTTTTATTTTATGAATAACTTCTTCTTGTTCGCAAACGAGTTTAAAAAATACATTTAAATTTTTTTCTATGTTTTCAGCATTAAATTTTTTCAACACACTCCAGGGTTTGTCGTCAGATTTCATTTTTTCTACTACACAAGATATATACTTAATGGCACCATTGTCGGCTTTTGTTCCCAAAGGAAATCCAGAAAATGATTTAACGCAACCGGGAAATGTTTTTTTTGTTTTAATAGAGGGTATTGATGTTTGAATACATAATATAAGATATGATATACTCACAAATAAAATATAAGTATTCAATATTTTTTTATAGGGTTGACTTTTAGGTTTGTTTTTTTGTTTTAGTTTGTATTCTTCTTTTGTTCCAATTTGTGTATTAATTATATGATTTACTTCATTTATAATAAAAGGTATATCAGATTTTATAGATATTCCAATTAGAGAAGAAATAGACAATATTACATTTTTTATCATTTTATCGCGGTCGCTCAAGTCTTTTTGAATTTCTAATTTAACATCTTCTTGAATTACTGATTTTGTTATAACTTTAAATCCTTGTTCAGTATAACCCTCATCTTCGCTTGCTTCTACTTGTTTAATTGTCCATCCGCTATGTTTATCTACCCACGCATCACCACTATCACTTAATGCACCTCTATCTTTACATATCCTATTTAACACATTTTGGTATGCTCCTACTGAGAAGGATTCTGCTAATTCTATAACAAAAGTAGGAAGAAGAGCAGTATCCGTATCAATACAATAATAAAAATATGGATTTTCACCCATTGTTATTAATGGTTCTCTTGTAAATTTTAATGCAAATTTGATAATATCTGATTGTTTTTTTACAAAATCCGATTGTCCTAAAATTAATCCCAATAATTTATTGTGTGGAGAAACTACTATATTACGCTGTTCTAATAACAAACCTATTTGATGTTTGATTATATCATATTTATTTGTTTTATAAGTTTGTATATCTTGTAATTTACCGATAATTTCACTATAATATTTCAAATCCTTTTCTAACTTATTGGTTAATTCTTCATGTGATATAAAATATTCATTTTCAAAATTCTTAACAATATTTTTTAATATTTTTTCATTTTCTATAGAAGAATTATCTTGTAAACATTGCTCGTTTATTTGTAAACATTCTTTTTGAAGATTACAAAACATTTTATTATTGTCTGTAAATACATCTTTTGTAATTGCTTCATCGTATACCCACGTATCATTTATTCTTTTATAATATTTCATTTCGGGAATATCAGTATTTAATTTATAAGTTTCTAATACAGCATATTGTCCTTCTTTTACTAATTTTTTTCCTTCTATCATAGATATGGCGTCATAGGATGCATCTTCTTCTGTTAATCCATTAACTTCTTTTAGTTTTGTTGTAACAAATAATATATATTCATCTTTTGTCATATTTTTTTTTGGATATTCATTTAAAATATCATACATCGTTGTGTCATATTTTTTATCAAAATATATATCTTTTTTATTATCTTCTTCTAATTCGTCAAATTCTATATATTTTTTAGACAATACATATTTTTTACAATTGTCTTTTTCTTGTTCTTTTTCTTGTGTGTCATGAGCATCTGCTAATCCTTTATTAATTGTATCTTCTATATCATTATATGAATATAAGTCTAACGATTGTTTACACATATAAGTATTAAATAATCTTCCTTGATCTAATAACAATATATTTCTAATTATTTCTGAAGAAGACATTTGGTCATTAATTACATAAGCCTTTATAATTAATTCATTTAATAATGAAAATAAAATTGTTCCCAAATATTTAATACGCGATTTAAAGTTTAAATAATAATTATATTCCTTTTGACTTAATTGTAAATTTTTTTTAAATATTTTAATATTATTTACTATATAATTTGTAATTTCCTCATACTGTTTAAATGTAATATCATCTCCATAAACCATAAATGGTTCCATATATTCAATGATTTTTGTATAAGATACATTGTTTTTGATATATTTTTTAACCAAATTAAATAAATCTCTAGTTTTTGGTGTAATTACGTTTAAAAATTTTTCATAAACTTCTTCTTTTGTTATATCTCTTTCCTTTGTTTCTAATACTATTTCATTAATTTCCTTTAAAAAGTTTTCATGTTTAAATGGTTCATTTAAATTATCTATTGGATTTACAACTATTCCTGTATTTTGTTTTAACAATTGCCAATAATTCATATTAACTAAATTTAAATTGGATTTATCATAAATAGAAGTATTGGGTAAATTTATATGTGAATATCTAACATATTGTTCTGGTAAAGTTAAAAATGATTTTAATGTTAATTGATCAGATTGTGTTAATGGAACTTGTTTTGTATATAATTTTGTTGAACTCTTTTTAGTTATTTCTAGACGGTTTAATCCTAAATTATATTTTTCAATAACATATTTTCTATTCTTCACCCCTTCAGTTGTATCATCATATACCGAAGAAGTAAAATCATCTAAATTATTTACAACTACATTTAAATTATTTTCAACCCGTTTTGTTAATAATTTGTTTTCCATATTATTTGGATTATCAAAGGGAGTATAATAACTATTTAATTCGTTGTATAAATTATCATATTTATTAACATTCGCAGGAGTTCTATTATTTTTATATTGGTCTATAATTTCAGTTTCATCTTTTAAAATTTTTGCTAGATTTAATATGACACTATCTTTTGTTTGTTCTTCATCTTCTTGGACGTCTTCTTCTTCAAATGGTTCTTCTTCTATTTCACCATTTAAATATATTTTTCTTTTATTTGAAACAACGGGTAAAATCCAATATAAATCTTTGTTTAATTTTTCTAAGTTTTTAATTAATGGTTTATATGTTGCTCCCTTTTTATCTACCATATTTGCATTGCCGTATTCATCAAATTTTGAAAATTCTTCTCTTAATTGTTTGAATCTTTCAATAAGAATATGAATATTATTTAATACTTTACGATTTCGTTTATGTGTTGGTATAGTAGATAATAAATCATCTAACAAATCGTTTAACTGAACTTCTAAACTAAATCTTTTTTCATGTTCAGGAACATCTACTATTTGTGTAATTTCTTCTAATAGTTCACCAAATACTATTTTGTCAGCATCGAAAATTAATTGTTTATTTTCCTTTTGTATTTTTTCTGTTTGTATTTTTTCTGTTTGTATTTTTTCTGAAATTTTCTCTAACGGTGATTTTTCCTTTCCTTCCTTTTCTTCTTCTCTCTTCCCTTCTTCTTCTAAACCCTCTTCTTGTATATATTCTTGTTTAGATGAATCTGTAACAGGAGATACGACACGTTCTGATTGAATTTCTTCCGCCTTTGGTTCATTACGAATATTAATTTTTTCAAGAGGTATATCAATGGGAACACCTTTATATCCAAAATCAATATAAATTACATCTTTGTCAGGCCAAGTAAGTATTTCTATCATATCTTCTTCTAAATTCGTAATCTTTCCTGTAATAATCGTTGGTATATCTCCTCCAAAATGTAAATCTACCCAAGTATTGGGAACTAAATTATTTTGTCTAGAATATCCTTTTTGTTCTGGTTTGTTTAAAATAGAAATATTTTCTATACTTTCATCACTTAATTTTCCATTTACAATATTTAATGTTACAATATCTAAAGTATTTCCATCAATAAGTTTTATAATAGAATTATCAATATAATTAATAAAAAATATTTTATCATTTAATTCATTGTTTGCTGGAGCACTTAGTTGGATAATATCACCCAGTTCTAAAATAGGCTCCTCTATATTTTTAATGGGTAAAGTATCTGTATTTTCTTTATGTTTTGGTGGTTCTGGATAAGTAGGAGTATTAGACATTATCTTATATTTACAGTAGAAATTTATATGAATTACGAATAATATGAATAATAAATAATGAATAATGAACAATGAATAATGAACAATGAATAATGAATTAAAATATTATTTAAAAATAATTCTGCTAATTAAATCATCATGTCTAATAGTAAAAAAATAGATACCACCGTTATAGATATTTCATTTATAAAGGAATATCTAGAACCTGAAAAATTTAATACAAAAACATTAAATGACACATTTCATTTAGAACCTAAAATATCTGACAAAGGAACTATTTTAAAATATAATAAAATATTTGTAAATAGTGATAATGTTACTAAACTAGGTCTTTTTAGGTCTGTTGTAATTATTAATAATAACATTGTATGTATGTCGCCAACTAAATCATTAACACAAGAAAAATTTTTCGAAACAACCGATATACATAATTGTAATATAGAAGAATTTGTAGAAGGCACTATGATAAATTGTTTTTATAATAAAGAGGCACGAAGTTGGGATATAACTACTCGTTCTATATTGGGAGCAGACACTTCATCACCAATAAAAAATAAACCATTTAATAAAATGTTTGAAGATGTATTTTCACATTTACAGTTAAATTGGGATATGTTTAATCGTGAATATTGTTATAGTTTTGTGTTGCAACACCCCGATAATAAAATAGTATCATTAATTAAAAAGTCTACACTTTATCTTACGGATGTTTTTAAAATAGAAGATTATAAAATATATAACGTGGATTTTAGAACACAAGAATGTTTTGGAGAACTTTTGAAACATGTAAATATACCAAAAAGATATGATGATAATGAATGTTCTTTAGAATCTATAAAATTAAAATATTGCTCAATGAATACTAGTTTTGATGTATTGGGTATAATGTTTAAAAATGGGTTTTATCGTTGTAAAATAAGAAATCCTGTTTATGAATATTTACATAATTTAAAAGGAAATCAACCCAAATTGCAATATCAATATTATTCTTTAAGAAGAAATAATCAGGTTTTTGAATTTTTAAAACATTATCCAGAATATAAACAGTATTTCAATACATTGCGCAAAAATTTACATAATATAACAGTTCAATTATGGAATAATTATATGTCTTGTTTTGTAGAAAAAAGTATGAAATTAAAAGAATTTGGACCCCAATTTAAACAACATATGTTAGCATTACACAATAAATATATAAATGAATTGCGATTAGAAAATAAATGCGTAAATAGAAAAGAAGTAATAAACTATATAAATGAATTAGATCTACCTAGATTAATGTATCTAGTAAATTATCCCATCAAACAAAAAAATTTAAAGGGATTAGAAAATAAATTTAATATTTATATAAATACAAATAAAAGTTCTGATACAAAATAATTTTTAATTTTATTTAAAATTTAATTTATGTACTATAAAATAATTCTTTAATTTTTTTATATGTTGCTACAGCGTTGCTGTTCATATTTTTGATATATTCTTTTATAATGCTAATATTATTAATAGGTTTTTTAAATGCGAGACGCAGAATGCTGAAATTATCATGTGGGTGATTTTTTCTAAATCCAATATACGACAAAATTTGATTTTGTTCAAAATAATGATTATACATAAAATATTCAATTACTTTTCCAAGTGTATAATCTTCATTCATTAATATTACATCAAAACTATTTTCCATAGTTGTTTTACTTTTTTCGATTTTAAATGTATCGTCGTCTAATTTTGATGAGCAATTCTCCAATTTTTTAACCATAACATCACAAGCCTTTTTTAATAGTTCTACATTAGTATAAACCCCAACTGTTTCAAGTGTAAAATCAAAACTATTTTCTACATATTGTCTTAATCCATTATGTAAATACCAGTTTTTTTTTTCATTTTCCATATTTACACTTGTTTTATCGTCCTTTTTTAGTTTTTTTGAATATGATACCCATTCTTTATTTTGTTCTACTTTATCAGGAGTAAAATTGTAAAAATTAGTACAAGAAGCATTATACATATAATTTGTATTTCCAGTATTTAAAGAAATTGTAGCCTTAAATTCCAATGTTTCTCCATCAATATCTTCAGATATTTTTGGTCTTAATCTACATATAATGATATAATCTCCCGTAATAGAATTTGGAGGAAATATTTTTTTTCTGTCATCATCCGATAAATATTTATCAGTTGATGTATTTTTTATTTTAAAATCCTCTGTTGTAAGATATTCAATATTTTTAGAATTATTTTTTTTAGAAATTTCGAATTGTAAAATTTTATGAAGTTCTTTATGATTCTCTATTTTATGAATATTATGAATAGGAATACAACTCACTCTTTGTTTTATAATTTCATTATTTAGTCGGGTAGTATTTTTAGAAATACGTATATCATTTTCTTTGTGACTCACACTTCTAAATCCATATGTGGGAATTTCTGATATAACACATCTACGAATACTATTTGCAACACTAACATTTACATTGGTTACGGTAAATTTCAATAGTCCAACATCTTCGCTTATATTAGATATTTGTGGTTCCATACTGTATAATATATATTTGTAATATTTTATTATATCAATTTTTTTAAAAAATAAAATTATTATTTAAGTTTAATATTAGAGGTTTAAATTCTATATGTGTTATATGAAATATATTTTATATTATAGTAATTTCTGTAATCATAGTAAACAATTATTAATGACATTGTCAAAATCTAAAATAAAAGATGAAATGCATTTTATTTGTATAGATAAACGTATAAAGGGAAAAAATAATCAAACTATGATTATTATGCCAAATGGTTCACCAATAGATCTTCCATCAAATATAATAGAAGTTCCATCCCTATTAATGTTAAATCACGGTAATAATGTATTAGCCGGAGATAGTATTTTAAAATTTTTAGAACCACGCAATAAAGAACTTTTAACTAAAGCCACAAATAATAACTTAGAACCTTTAGCATTTTCTGTTACAGAAATGGACGGTATGTCGGATAATTATTCTTATTTAGATATGAGTTCTGATGAATTATCTGCAAAAGGGAGCGGTGGTATGCGAATATTACATAGTTTTACATCATTAGACACTATCGATAAAATAGAAACTCCACCCGATGATTATGAACCAAATAAAGTAGGTCCTAGTGATATGGAAAAAATACAACAGATGAGAAATAATGAAATACCAAAACAATTACAAAGAACCTAATTTATAATAAATAATTAATAAATAATTAATAAATAAAATTATTATTTAAAAAATGAATTATATTATAAGTATATGTCTTCTAGTATATTGAAAGGTTTTAATAATCATTTAATAGAATTTATGAATGATTTATGTATAGTATTTCCTAATGATCTGGATATTAAAGTATCAAAAACTACAGTTTCAGCATTAATAAAATTTAATCCATCAAAAATAATTAAATTATGGAATTTACATATATGTAAATATTCAAATGAAATAGAAAATGGAAACATAAAATATTTTTTAAATAAAGATTATAGTGATGATTTAAATAATTTGAAAAATAATGAATTATCAAATGATGCTTCAGAAATTATAGATAAATTTAGAGAACCGGTTCGTAATATGGGTAAAGAAAATCAAGAAAAAGCATTAAAATATATTCAAAATTTAAATAAACTATGTAAATTATATTTTAATAGTAATTAATTGATTTAAATAATATTAAATTAATTAATTTATAAATGAATACAGAAGATAATACGCAGGAAAATACTCCAGAAAATACTCCTGAAAATACGCAGGAAACCACTCCTGAAAATACGCAGGAAACCACTCCTGAAAATACTCCGGAAAACACTAATGACAAAGTTTTTATTATTTTAAAGGATTTTTTAGAAAACTTATTAGTTACTTATCCAGAATTAAAAGATAATTTAAACAATGGATTAACAAATATATTAAAAGAACAATATGACACATCTGAAGCATTAGAAATATTAGAATTTTGTAAAAATGTATATCCTCCAAGATTTTTTGATTTTTTATATAAAAATGAAGATATTTTTAATGAAACTATAGAATTACTTCCTGGTATAGATTTTTCTGTTTTATATAAACAAAATATTAGTGAAAATACAAAAAATATTCTTTGGAAATATTTACAACTTATATTATTTTCTATAATACCAGACACTGAAAATTCTTCATCATTTGGTGACACTGCAAAATTATTTGAAGAAATAAATGAAGACGAATTTAAATCCAAAATAGAAGAAACCATAAAAGAAATGGAAAATTTATTTGACCTTAGTGGAGAATCCATGGAAAATAAGATTAATTTAGAAGATTTACCAGATGCGGAAGAAATGCACGATCATATTTCAGGAATGTTAGATGGTAAATTAGGACAATTAGCAAAAGAAATAGCAGAAGAAACGGTTGGTGATCTTAATTTACAAGATACAGATAATGTAGAAGGTGCTTTTCAAAAATTATTAAAAAATCCTGGTAAACTCATGTCCTTGGTTCAAAATGTAGGCAATAAATTGGATAAAAAAATGAACTCTGGTGAAATAGATCAAAAAGAACTATTAGAAGAAGCCACAAATTTAATGGGCAAAATGAGTTCTATGCCTGGAATGGATAATATTCAAGAAATGTTATCTAAAATGGGAATGGGTGGATTTGGTAATTTAAATAAAAAAGGAAATG
>CERI01106213.1_pt1 | contig 10836 bp, 7 predicted proteins | sample 350261 | NCBI WGS metagenome assembly CERI01 (sample SAMEA2620979, study PRJEB7988) | marine metagenome | isolation source: saline water (ENVO:00002010), including
CGCCTCCCAGTGGCCTTGGTCTACCCAGTGTCCCGCCACCCAGTGCTCCATCCTCCAATGTACCCCCATCGGGACCGATGGGGTTTTCTTCATCAGCATCCGGGTCACAGGGGCCGAATCAAACCGTTCCACAAGAACCAGAAGATGAAGATGAAGAATTGGTTATATATCTTACATATAACAAAATTAAAACTGTTCAAAACATAGATACTCTTAAAAGATTAATTATTGATGCCATGAAGAGAATTACACATATGAATAGTTCTGAGAATATAATGATAGGGAATCCCGACGGAACAGACAAAGGTTATCGCAGTGGTGTCTGTACCTACTCAATTGAGGTGACAATTTCTAGATCACAGGATCCAGAAGAAACATTTGAAGGTATGAAAAAACATATTGCTGACTCTATTCTCGATGGAAGTTTAGACAATCTACTGAATGTAATGGATGGAACGGTTTCTTTACGGGATATATTCTTTAAAGGTATTGAAAATGAAATATCCAATAAAACCAATTTCAAGTTTAAGAGAGGTATAGCTGAAATCAAAGAAAAATATCCCACGGGTGGGAATGAAGATAAACTTAAGTTTGCCACAAAAATAAAAACTATTCTATATAACGCCATCAAATCCAACCTTGTTAGTGAACAGAGTGAGAGTGCAAAGAAAAAGAGGCTACAATTAGAGCTTATATCCGCTGTTGATGATGATGATACTGTTGTACTGATTCAATTCATGATAATGGATTCTTTTTCAGAAATAGAAGAAGGATATGATCTTGCAAAAGCTCTGGCTACAAGCATAGATACTGAAAAGAGTTCTATACTAAATGCTTCTCTCACTGATATTAATATGATTGATAGGTGTTATACCTTTGATACTGAAACACCCTGTAATGCGTCCACAAAGGAACTGGGAAAGAGTGGTGTTAAACCTGTTGGTCTTCAGAAAGATCATATCGTTGTCATTAACAATAATTGTAAAGAAGTTGTTAAGAATTTACGGGATAATTTTGTATCAAATGCTCCTCTATCGACTAATTGTGAGGAAGTGATAAATAAAGAGTTAGGAAGTGATAAATAAAGAGTTAGGTATTTCTCGTTAAGTTTAATCTTCATACGACATTTTAAGATCATCCAATGAGCAATGAGTATTTTCATTGCTTGTTAACAATACTTCAATATTATCTTCATCTATTTCATAATTATCATCATCCATTGATGATAATTCATCCATCAATTTTTGTTCATCTAGTAGAATATCACACATTCCTGTCCCCGCAGGAATGATTTGACCCATCATGATATTACTAGAAACACCTTGCAATTTATCTCTCTCCCCAAAGATACTCGCTTTGATAAGTTGGTCGGTTGTGTCCTCAAATGAGCACTTTGCTAATGGACCGACATCACCACTGTTAATACCGTGACGGTCAACAGATATAAGATTACCCCGAGAAGTCATAACTTCACACAGGAGGTTAATGTGTCTCATATTGATATATTCATCAAAGACTTCAACCATTTGCCCAATCAGATGATTTCGCGCAGCCTCTATTCCGAAAAGACTGTAGATTTCATTCACATCATTTGAAAATGTCTTCTTCTCATCAACATAATCACAGTTCATTATATCTAACAAGTTTGTCCCATCTGTTTCTAGTTTCCAGGTCTTTTCAGATACGATTTCATTATCCTTCATAAATGATAGACTCTCTTGAGACATAATTATGTTAGAAATATTCTGAATACCCTTCACGTGATTTTCATTCATAAACTCTTCAGTCAGATCTTTTAGAGAGGAGATGATATCGGATTGATCCGCAATTCCATTCACAAACTCATCCTCATCATTTGTAGCAATGGATAACCTTCCTACGAGCTCTTTAGCATTGTCATCGCTATAGACAAACTTGATTCTATCTATTTCATCTCCTAGTTCACCCCATTTCAGAAACATGTAATTAATATCTTCCATCACTATTCCCGATTCCATCATTCTTTCTTTATTGAAGGTAAAGCGAATAATCCACGGAATATATTCTTGTCCTTCATCTTCAAACTCTTTGAAGGCGCTGTAAAGTTTTACTAATCCCACATCCTCTTCTATAAGAGTGCTTTTACTATCAGGATCATAATATATTTTACAGTTGTCAACTATATCCCTTAACTTTGTATGCTCCAATTTATTCTTTACAAACTGAGCCTTTGTTTTATCTGAACCATATTCTTCATGAAGATAAATAATATCTGAAGGTGATTTGATATTCTTTGTGATATGAAGAAGCTCCCTTAAACGAGGAATACCTCGCGTGACATTAGACTTTGCGCTAACACCTGCAAAATGGAATGTGTTCAGAGTCATTTGTGTAGCTGGTTCACCAATACTTTGAGCTGCAACTGGTCCCACCATTTCACCCGGTTGAATGATAGACTTGTAAAACTGTTGTTTCACAAGTAGAACTATCTGATCATAGAGTTGTTTTGTAATAGAGTACCGATTGATAAGAATCTTTGGAGAGAGATGAATATCAATTAGAATGTTCATTATCTTGGTGATATCGTTTGTCGTATTCACTCTCAAACTATTCTTAAGGCGTTCGTTCATCTTGAGTATATCAATCGGATGCACATCAATATATCTCTTTATACTCCCGGGCTTTCCACAAATATTCTCTGTAATTCGTTGCAAATGAATGGGGAAGATAATATTATTCTCGGGTTGTCCATTGAATACCTCGTTGAAAAGATACTTGCGATGTTCCATAATCTCATTGAAGTTTCTGTCTAAAAGTTTCTGAAAGTGTTTGACCTTTTTCAAGCGAATAAGAACCTTTGAGTTTCTAAAAATCTTCTTCCAGTCAGTATCGGAAGAATAATGAAAGATGTCATGTAAATCTTCTTTATCACCCTCTTTCTTTTTGAAGGGTGTTTTCATTAAGATCAACGGTTGCGATTCCATATGAATGGGATTCATAGCATCATCACCATAAACATACTGAATAATAGAACCCGAACTATCTCTTACCGTATAATCATATCCAACTTTAAGATCTTCAGTCGCCTTAATAAGTTTCCGTTGAATGTATCCTGTCTGAGATGTTTTGACAGCCGTATCTATCAAACCCTCTCGCCCACCCTGTGCATGAAAGAAGAACTCTTGAGGTGTCTGTCCAGAAATGAATGAGTTCTCTACAAATCCTCTGGCCTCAGCACTATCATCATATTTTTGATAGTGGGGAAGAGTTCTATCCGTAAATCCATAAGGAATACGGGAACCGTCCACATTTTGTTGTCCTAAGCATGCTATCATTTGTGAGATATTTGTTGGTTTTCCCTTAGAACCAGAATTGACCATCGTAGTAATTCTGTTCTTTTCATCTAAAGTAGACAAACCAATCTTACCAGTCTGATTGATTGTTTCATTCAAGAGTCCGTTCACCTTTCCTTCAAAGTGTTCCTTATTACTTTGCCCCGTAAGATTTTCAAAGATATTCAAATGAATCTCTTGCATGATCTCATCAATTTCTTTCTTCTTTTTATCAATGACTTCCCTCATCTTTTCAGTTGTTTCTTTGTCAGGAATCATATCACTGATCCCCACACTGAAACCTTCATTCAGAATGAAATGAACAATAATTTTCTGCAAATCATCGATAAAATCCTTCGCTCTTTCAGTTCCTAAATCATTACAAATCGTGTGAATCAATCCTATAGAAGTCTTGGTAAACATATTCTTGTCAAATGTTCCTTGCTCAATGAAACCATTTGTGATCTTAACAATATTCTTCTCATCGATGGGAACATTATCATAGCTGCTGTTAGGAGTGTTCATATTAATGATAGAAGGAAGTATAAATGAAAGAATAGCTTTTCCCGTCCAAAACTTACAATCTTTATCACCCATCTTAACAACATAATCGGCTTCAGGAATAGTGCCCTTAAATGTTGATAATTGAGAAAGGATATTCATTGTTTGTTTCCTGGTCAAGAGTGTTGATGGAACCAGTTTCTTATTTGTATCACCCTTTATATCATAGAAGTTAGTATTATTACTCATCATGAGTTTATTCCCTTTCTTGAAGTGAAGGTGCTCATACGCAGTTAGCTTATGAATACCCATCAACGTATCTTGAACAATTGTAATGATCGGTTTGTTTTCTCTTGGAGAAATAAGTTGTTTCTTTACAGAAGCGATATTAATCAATTCACACATAGAAGCTAGGGATTGAGGGACGTGCATATTCATTTCATCACCATCAAAATCCGCATTGTAGGGAGGAGTAACACTTACATTGAGACGGAATGTATTTCCCTTCATCACTTTTACCCGATGAGCCATCATACTCATCTTATGAAGAGAGGGTTGCCGGTTGAACAATACATGATCACCATCCAATAGATGTCTGTTTACAGTATCACCATTATCAAGTTCAATCGTATCCAATATCCCCTCAATAAGAGTGACTCTTGTATTATTCTTTTTAATGATATTGTTTGCTCCAGGCCATTTATCGGGACCATTCTTAACAAGTGTCAAGAGTCTCTCCCGATTGAAATCATTAACCTTCTCGGGAACAGAAAGATTCATCGCGATTTTGATGGGAACACCCAATTGGTCAAGTTCTATTTGTGAATCAGGGGTGATCACACTCCGAGCAGAAAAGTCTACACGTTTCCCCATTAGATTGTTTCTGATTCTTCCCTCTTTTCCTTTCAGACGTTCAACAATCGCTTTCAGAGGTCTCCCTGAACGATGAGTTGCTGGAGAAACCTGTGGTATTTGATTGTCTATCATTGTAGCAACATGATATTGCAGGAGATTTGTCCAGTCAGCAATAATATCTGGGGAGTTGTTTTTCTCTATCTTGTTCCTCAAATCATTGTTGTATTTTACAATTTCCGAAAGTTTATGAGTCAAATCATCATCCATTCTCTGTGAATTATCTTGTTGCACCGATGGACGAACTGAAGGAGGTGGGACAGGAAGAACTGTACAGATCAACCACTCAGGACGACACCAGCTACTTGAAAGACCCAAGAAATTACAATCTTCATCGGTAATCTTCTCAAGAATCTGTTTCGCTAACTCAGCATCTAGAATCATAGATTTCTTAGTATTTTCTTCGGTATCATCCCCCTTCCAAGAGGCTCTGATACCTGATATTCCCTCCACTTTATAGGATGAAGGTTGCCGAGCGCCACAACCATCAATCGTATCCTGTCCACAAACCTTTATCTTTGAACATAATGCATAAGTCTTTGCCCACTTGTATTTGCTATTCTTTGAGATAATAGATTTCATGATTTCTGATTCTTTGTCCACCAAGAGTTTGGAACACTTAAAACATACACATTTCAAGATCTTCTCAACCTGTTTGATAAAATGATAATTGTAAACTGGGCGAGCGAGTTCAATATGACCAAAATGCCCGGGACATGAAATATTGTTCTGATTGCACGTGCTGCATATCTTTCCAGTCTCTGTCACTCCCATTCTAGGGTCAAAGAGTCCCTTGATTACAGGATTATCTTTTTCATATGTATCAGTCTTTGTGACTTCAACGACAGATGATCTTCTAATTTCATCTGGAGATGATATGCTAAATTGTATCCCCGAAACAACTTTTGTATCAGGTTTTGTGATTGATGACATGTTCTGTAATATATATATACTTATACTATTTTTAAATCAAATTTTATTATTCGGGGGTTCATTATCAATAAATTTGATGTTGGATAAAATATAGACTAAATTAATGTCAACACACAAAATGGTCACACGCTCCAAAGGAACTTCCCGGAAAAAGAAGAAGAATATTCCACCTAATCAAGATCTAGATGATCTGGATGATACCGATAGCCATGGAAATCTTAAGGGTCTTATAGATTATGATTGTGAAGATGAGATTGATTTTGATGATCTTAAAGATACAATCTCTAGATTTAAGAGGGGAAACAATATAACCATCAGCACGGTGGAGTTTGATTCTGAATCTGATGAAGAATATGTTCCTGTTAAGAAAAAAAAGAATCAATCTCAAAAAAAGATTCAAATGGTCGTTGATGAAGAGCCTGAAGATGTCAAAACGCAAAATCCGGGAGATCTTCTCATGGGATATCTAGTCAAACGAGCCAATGAAGAGATGGAACGGAGAGAAAAGAAACGAAAAAGAATGAAAGAGCTAAAGAAAAAGTTAGAAGAAGATGTTTCCGAAGAAGAATCTGAAGATATGACTGATGAAGAAGAATCTGAAGATATTACCGATGATGAAGAAGAATATTTGGAAGAAGAATATGATGAAGAGGAGGATTTGGAAGAAGAAGATTTGGAAGAAGAGTCTGATGCGGAATCATTCCTGGATGAACTAGATGAAGAGTTTAGTGAACTGACTGAACTATACAGTGGTGATAATACAGAAGACACTCAGATAGATTACTTTCACGATCTTGATAAAAAGAAGAAGAAATCTTACATCAAACAAATGGAAAAAATCTATAAAATTGAAGAAAGTAATATCCCTCTTAAGTTCAAAGTTTTAGATTCAAAAATGAGCAATGAAACAAAATCTATTGCGATCTCTAATCTTGACAAACTAAGTGGGATGGACGCCTCAAATGGAGAATATTCTAAGATGAATCAATGGATCAATGGACTCATTAAGATTCCCTTCAATGAAACTATTCTCTTACCTGTGGATCATACTAAATCGGAAAATAGACAAAAGAAGTTCATCAAAAAGACAAGTAAATCATTGAACAAGGCTGTTTACGGACATGCTGAAGCTAAAACACACATCCTTCAAATTATTGGAAAATGGATCCGTAATCCTGGTGCTGGAGGGAATGTCTTGGCTATTCAGGGACCCATGGGCAATGGCAAGACGACTCTTATCAAGAATGGTGTTGCGAAAGCACTTAAAAGACCTTTCACATTTGTGGCTCTAGGTGGTGCATCAGACTCATCATATTTTGATGGTCACTGTTATACCTACGAAGGCGCGCGATGGGGAAGAATCGTTGATATTCTTCATCAATCAAAGTGCATGAATCCTATTATCTGTTTTGATGAACTTGATAAAGTTAGCGACACTGCGAAGGGTGATGAGATTATTAATATGCTTATTCATATTACCGATACATCTCAAAACAACACTTTTCAAGATAACTATTTCCCTGGAGTCAATATTGACTTGTCGAAGGTTTTGTTCGTCTTTTCATTCAACGATGAATCCAAGATTAATCGTATCCTTAAGGACCGTATGCAAGTCATCCGAACTAAGGGATACGAACTGAAAGATAAGTTGGAAATTGCGAAAAATTACCTTCTCCCCGAGATATATTCAATGTACAATTACACAGATAAAGATGTCGTATTTACAGAAGATTGTCTCTCCTATATTATTCAGAACTTTACAGATTCAGAAAGTGGTGTCAGAAATCTTAAGAGATGCTTGGATAATCTAGTTTCCCTTATCAATCTTTACAACATTTCAAAAAATGATAAGAAAATTGTTGAAAGAACAATTGAAGAGTTTCAGCTTCCTATTACTCTTACAACCGACATTGTTGATAAACTTCTTAAGAAAGAAAAAGGTGATAAACCACCTGAACATATGTATATGTGATTAAATAAACAGTTTATAACTATCTTTACACATTGTTAACCATTCATAATCTAAATCTTCTATATCATAATAATCACAAAAATCGTTGACAAAGATTGTACTAGATGGCGCTGTTGAAGAGGATGTTTCATTCTCTAAAGCCCACCGGTAATACCGAAAATAATAATAATGCAATTTTGTTATATTTTTTTCTATCGTATCATTTCTATTCATAAGATGCTTCAGTAAGTGAATCATTGATATTTTTGTTCGTGTGGTTGAAGATGTCATAAACACCCATTCGATGTATTCGGCTACAAAAGCATGCTCTTCTTTTTTGATTGGATTTTTTTCGTGGATATGACAATAACGACTAAATAATGTATTCTTACATTTACATCTCTTTCCTTCTTTAGTCCTCGCAGAGCATCTTTTCTGAACATGAAATAATTTCAGGTTTTGAAGAGGTTCTTTATACGGTAATGAAGGATCCACATTTATCTCCCGACAAAGTGGACACTTTATAAAAGAATTATAATTATTCATCGCAACACAGTTGTAATAACACTTTGCGTGAAATGTGTGATTACATGAAAGCGTTTTCTTATCATTTTCATTAATGGATTCTAAACAGATGGGACAGTCCATACTCTACTTTAATTTATTTTTATTTCTTTAACTGTTTTATGTAGTCTTATCTTTTATTATTTTCTTCAATTCGTAATTATGTGCACCACACGTATAATATCCCAGTTGACAATATTTACCGCATTCTTCTCCCTTTCTTTTCCCCCTGGTCAAAATATGATTGCATCGTTTGTTTTCATACACTGGAGGTTCTGAATACCAGTGAACACCATATTTGAGAGATTTCAAACCATTGACTGGTTCTAGCGTTTTGAAATTTTGTCGGCAATAAGGACACGTTTGACATCCTTGTTTTTTGGAAAATATACAGCTTTGATTGATACATTCATAGTGATAACTATGATTACACGATAAAGTTATTGAAAACTTTGTATAGAGTGGTTCTCCACAAATACCACAGGGGTCGTCGGAAGTTGTTAAATCTTCACTCATATAAAGTTATTTTACATAGTAAATATGTATATTTATTTAAGTAATTATGAAGATTTTCTACCGAGAGTCTTTAAAGAATCCTCTGCGTTTAGGAACAAAACAAAAATATTCTGATAATTTTTCATTCATCCCCATTCAATGTGTCTATGATACTAAGAAGATACCTCTTATTATTCAAACCCCTCAAATGTTTGTCCCCTACGGCATTGATCCCGAAAAGAACAGTGTCTGTATATCTTTTCAAAACAAAGAGAATGATACTCATACTCAAACTCTATTGAATGATTTGAATCATATTTATGATAAAATTAAAAAAAATCTTAAGAAACACTATACTGTGAATCATTTCTTGAAAGAGAATATTTATTCAGAATGTATGCAACTGAAGGTGACAGAAACTACTCATCATTTTAATTGTTGCAAAGATAAAATTGAAAAAGCCAATTGCTTTTCTTATGGTAGTTTTATTATTCATTTGACGGGATTGTGGATTCAAGAAAAGAATGCATGGTTCCGATGGAATCTTATTCAAAGTCGTATTGATGAAAACATAGAGATCCCCGAGTTTATTTTTGAGCGTAAAAAAGCTCCCATACCTCCTCCCCCTCCTCTTCCTCCTAGTTTTTCGGGCATTTCAAAATATCATTCGATGATTAAAGTGGGCGTTCCTAAAAATGCAGTCTTGCAAAAGATGAAACAAGATGGATTAAATCCAAGGGAAATGTCTTCGAAAGGAGATATACATGAAAGAAATCTTATAACTCCCAATATGCTTCAAAGTATATCTTTGAAAAAGGGTAAACCCATTGAGAGAAAAAAAATAGAAAGAGACAATCGTATTCCCACAAAAGAAGATTTGGAAGAAGCTTTGCATAAATTAAAATCTGTGCGTTCTACCGATAATAATGAAACGAATATTTAGGACGATTGTCTTTATTGTGCATTTGATGCTTTCCCATTGTATCGTCTACATATCCGAACCGAAGGGCTTCATGATATCTTGGTATCATTTTTTTACTCTTGAATAGTTTTTCATTCAGAGAACCATTCAATACTATAAAACTACATTTTTTCCCAGCGTGTCCGTGGATAGAGGATTCTGAAAGAGGTTTCCACCGAATCAGCGCCCATTCTTTTTCCAAAATACGAACAGAATATTTTTGGTACCCCTTAAAGACCATTGAAGAAAACATCTATTCTTTCAATAATTCTAGATTATTTTCTAAGGTATAGTATAAATAGAATGCCTTTCAGAAACACTCGTAGAAATACTCGTAGAAAGAAAGGCGGTGGAAAAACGTCTTCAAAGCCGAAGCAAAACTCTCCGAAAAAGTCTAAATCTCCCCGTGTTTCTCGCACCATTCAAAAGAAAGTTGCCGCCGCCAAAAATAAAGTTGCCGCCGCCACTCAAAAGAAGGAAATCCCCACCATTTGGCGTAGATGGGGTGGCCCCGCCAAACCCCAACAATCACCTATTACGAATAGATGGATGAAAGATAATGTAGGTGCCAGTAAAAGGACTAAAAAGGCCAAGAAATCTAAGGGAAAGAAGCCGAAGGGGAAAAAGAGACCCCTGAGTCCCTGGCAGAAACATCTCATGAAAGTTTTTCGTGAAATGAAAACTGAAGATAAAACTGTTAAATTAGGTGATGCTATGCGTGAAGCTAAAAAAAGCTATCATTAAGGGGGGCGGGTGCGCCCGTATGCCCCACGACAAGACTATAATCTGTATCATCTTTTCCCTCCACCCGATTTATGGGCGATTCGTGGGTGATGGTGCGCGCGAAAGGATTCCCCAGCGAGGAGTTGTCCATCTTCACCTTGTCACGTTCCACGCCCTCCAGCGACCCGATGAATGATCCAGAAATCTGAGAGGATTTATCCTTTGGTTCTCCTTTCTTTCGGGTAGTGAACAGGCGTCGCCCTATACGTGATTTAGGTTCCTGAGAGGATTCTTTTGATGATTTATCTTTTGATGATTTACCCGTTGGTTTTTCTGTAGAAAAACTTTCACCGATATTCATAGACGGGACTACGTCCGCGGAATATGTGCCTTCTTGATATGGGGGGTTTCCACCCGTTTTTATACTCTTCTTTCGAGATTTTCTTTTCTCACCCAATCCTTTCATGATTGATTTCACAACCTCT
>CERI01114388.1_pt1 | contig 10825 bp, 9 predicted proteins | sample 350261 | NCBI WGS metagenome assembly CERI01 (sample SAMEA2620979, study PRJEB7988) | marine metagenome | isolation source: saline water (ENVO:00002010), including
AAGATTGGTTTAGTGATTACGATAAACATAAAGATTCTGTTGAACAACTACGAATATCTAAAAATTATCAGCCTGGCTATATTTATAGAAACCTTGCTAATGATTCTGTGCATGTTGACAGGCAAATTGGAAGATTAATTCAAAACTATCGTACAGGATTTACTCGGTTAGCTATTTCTCACTATCTAGACAAAAACTTCCAAAAAGCAGAGTCAGTTTTGTTGGATATGGAAGAAAAGATGCCCAGTAATGTAATTGGAATTCCATCAAAAGATTTGCAGTATCAAATATCTCAGATTTACAATGGGATTGGAAATAAGGATAGAGTGAGATACCATTTAAAAGAGCTCACACAGAGAAAAGATGCAGAAATGGAAGACTATTTGTTATATGGTAAATCTTTCATTCAAAATTTAAACGACTATGAAGAAGCTAAAGTAATTTTCAAAACGATATATGATAACTTTTTAATCATAGAAAGAGCGATTCAAAAACAAGGATTTATTACGACAAAAATTTCAATTCAAGAATGGCAATCTTGGCAGGAAACATTACCCGATTTAGTTTTTTTACTATACTTGTGTCATCGTGAGTTAGGGGAATATGACGAAGCAATCAATTTGATTGAATTGTGGATAGATCGAAATCCTGCAGACTCAGATGCAAATAGACTGTTAGATGAAATTCAAAAATTAAAAGGAATATGAAAATAGTTTCAATTATTATTCCCCATTTTAACGGAAAGAAACTCCTAGAAAACTGTATTAGTTCTATTTATAAAAATATTCGTATAGATAATTTTGAAATTATCATTGTTGATAACGGATCTACTGATGATTCAGTTAAAAATATTGAAAAATTATTTTCAGGTATTAAGATTATACGAAATAAAAATAATGCTGGGTATAGCGGTGGATGCAATATCGGTGCAAAGCATGCAAATAGTAAATATCTACTTTTTTTGAATAATGATACAGAGCACTCAAAACATTGGATTGAAACTCTAATAAATTTTATGGATAGCAATCCCAAAATCTTTGCAGCTCAACCAAAAATATTAAATTTTAAAAACAAGAAGCAGTTCGATTACGCCGGAGGTAGTGGTGGATTTATTGACAAATTTTGCTTTCCATTCGTTAAGGGTCGTATTTTTAATACTCTAGAAAAAGATGTAGGACAATATAATCAGCCCTCAAAAATATTTTGGTCTTCAGGTGCAGCTATGATTGTAAGGTCTGATATTTTTTATACTTTAAAAGGCTTCGATGAAGTCTATTTTGCATACATGGAAGAAATAGATTTATGCTGGAGAGCTCAATCTTTAGGATACGAAATTTGGGTAATTCCAGATTCCTATATTTATCACTATGGGAAACAAACTATTAAAGAAAATACGATAAAGTCGCATTATTTAAATCATAGGAATTCTTGGATTATTTTTTTAAAAAATTCATTCAGTTTTAAGTATGGATTTTTAATTATTCAAAGATTGGTTTTAGATTGGATGGCTTTAATTTATTCAATTTTATCACTAGATATTAAAAGATTTATTGCAATACTATATGCTCAATCATGGCTAATACTATCTCTACCAAAAATTATTAATATTAGAAAAAGTAATCACAGAGTATGTTTAAATAATATTTATCAAAATAGTATAGCAATTGACTATTTCTTAAGAAGAAAGAAGTTTTTTTATCAAATAGATGATAGTAAATCTTTGTAAATATTATCTCGCTGGGAATCTAAATAAATCATCTTTTGTAGCAGTTTTTTTTGCCCCAATTTCTGCATTAATTCACCAATTTTTTTACCATGATATTTCATGAATGTATTTGTGTAGATTTCTTGATTGTAGTTATCAACAACCTCATTTAGATTTTTTACGATATTAGCGAGTGCTTCGCCACATGCATCTATTTCTCCATTTTCGAAAAGTTCATAGGCTAGATATGTAGAAAACCTCAATTTTCTCAATCCTATGTTTTCTGTTAAAAGATTGATAAGCACTATTCTTTGGTCCCAACCTCTTGAAAAATTTGATGCGCTTGCTCTTACAGCAATTGCTCGTGCTTTTTCATAATGATTTGAACCCTCTAAAGGAGACCATGTATCAATTTCAGCCCCTAAAATAATATTTCCATAAAATCCTAGTAAGCTTGAGAGTGGATCAAAATAAACACTGTCATAGTAAAGAGAGTTATTTTGGCTCATAACAAAGTTTGATCCTTTATCAAAAAAATGAAGATCTTTATTATTGCTAAATAGCGACTGAATACCATACGCTTGACTGCTTCCAATGTTTGCATTGCCTTCAAAAAGAATTTGTACATTAATATTAATTTCTAAATCACGATATTCATCATTCCACACAGAGTATTCATAAAATTTTTTAATATTGTTTTGAAGTTGAAACAAAGATACTTTTTCGTCAGCTTTTAATTGGCGATCATCAAAAGTGACTGAAGCTTCTTCAAATTGAGCGCATAGGAGCGAAACAAAGAAAAATAATACAATATATTTATTTAGTTTTTGTAGCATAATAGATAGATATATTTTTTAATTTACACAATGACCGTAATTAAAGACATATTAAAGGAAAATAAACGACTATATCGTATATCTAAGATAATAAGTGATTTATCTGAAGAGTTAAAAGTCCCAGCATTTCTGGTTGGAGGATGTGTAAGAGATCTTTTTTTAGATCCTAAAAAAAATTCTGTTGATATTGATATTATGGTTGAAGGAGATGGAATAGCATTTGCTAATCTTTTAGGTGTAAAATTAAACGTATCAACCGTGGTTCCATTTACAAAATTTAATACAGCTCGTATACCTTATAAAGAATGTGAAATTGAAGTTGCATCGGCAAGGCTAGAAACGTACGACCCTAAATCTCGTAGTCCCAAAGATATTACTCTTACAGATATAAATGAGGATTTACAACGTAGAGATTTTACTGTAAATGCTATGGCAATTTCTTTACAAAAAGAAAATCTGGGAACGTTGATTGATCCATTTAAGGGTTTACAAGATTTAAATGATAAAATCCTTAGAACTCCACTAAAAAATGCTGAAACTACATTTTCTGATGATCCGCTACGTATGATTAGAGCTGCATATTTTTCTGCTAAATTGGATATGAATATTGACAGTAATTGCTTACAAGCAATAAAAAATAATGCTAAAAGAATTGGAATTGTATCTCAAGAAAGAATTACAAACGAACTATTTAAAATCCTAGGGACCAAAAAACCTTCTATTGGATTTATTTTGCTGCAAGAAGCGGGCTTATTAAAACATGTATTTCCAGAAATTGCAATAATGTATGGTTTAGAGCAAACAAGCGAATATCATCATAAAGATATTTTTTTTCACACTTTAGAAGTAGTAGACAATGCAACCAACTTATCCGAAAAGCTTGATTTAAGGCTAGCAGCACTTGTTCATGATATTGCCAAGCCAAATACAAGAAGAATTGATAAAAGAAAAGGATATACTTTCTATGGACATGACGATTTTGGAGCAAGAATGTTAAAAAAGATTTCAGAAAGAATGAAATTTTCTAATAAAACAAGAGACTATATTGTGAAGCTAACTGCATTGCATTTGAGGCCTATTGGATTAGCAAAAAAAGAAGTTACTGATTCTGCTATTAGAAGATTAATTGTTGAAGCTGGTGAAGATGCACAAGATTTAATGCTGTTATGTAGGGCTGATATCACAACAAAAAATCCAAATAATGTAAAAAAATATTTAGCAAATTTTGATCGCGTTGAGAGGCGTATGCAAGATGTAATTGCTTCAGATGAGATGAAAGCATTTCAATCTCCTGTTAGAGGGGATGAAATCATGAAAATGTTTAATTTATCTCCTGGTAAAGAAGTTGGAAAAATTAAAAAAACAATTGAAGAGGCAATTTTGAATGGAGAAATAGATAATTCACGCAAAGAAGCGCTCCAATTATTAAAGAAAATTAAATAAATTTTTTCTTAGTATTTTTTTTACTTTTTAGTACTTTCACTAGTCAAATTAATGGCAAACTATTTAATTTTGTAAAGTATACTTGACATTAATATTTGTAAAGTTTACTTTACAAATAATTTATTGAAACTTTTTACTCAAATATTTGTCTAAAAATTATATAAAGTAGGGAATTATGAAAAGACACTTATCAATCATTTTAATATTTATTTCAACTTTGTTCGCCCAGTCATTAACTGTTGACGAATGTGTGCGTATTGCACTTGAAAATAAAATGTCTCTTAAAAGAGCTGAACAAGATGTTAAGATTGCAAGGTTAGACCGGGCATCTACCGGAGCTATTATGTTGCCGTCTATTAATGCAAGTAACTCGTTTAACGAGACTACTTATGGAAACAATTCTGTACCAGCTTCAGAGCGTTACAGTGGCGGATTAAGCTTATCACAAAGTTTATTTAATTTCGGCGGGAATGTGCAGCAGCTAAAATTAAGTGACAATAACTATAACACAACTAAAGAGCAGAAGAGGCAAGCAAAAGCACGTATAATTTTAGATGTTTATACATACTATTATCAATACTTAAAAAATTCTGAGCTATTTAATATTGCTGGTAAAGACTTAGAGCTATCAAAAAAACAGCTAGATTTAGTACAAAATCAATATAAACTTGGCGCTGTTAGTCGAACTGACTTCTTAAAAGCTTCAGTACGTTACGGAACAGCAAAATCAAGTTTTCTCTCAAGAGAGTTAAACAAAAAAAATTCAGAAAAATCTCTTAGACACAGCATGGGTTTGCTTAACTCTGCTACGCCTATAAATATCAGCGAGCAAATGGATTTTACATTAATTATTCCATCATTTGATCAGGCATATAACCTGATGACAGTTAATAGCCCAGATTTAAATATTCTTGATTATCAGATTGTTAGTTCAAAGCTTAGAGTAAAACAAGCTTGGAGTTCCAGCATGCCTAAGGTAACTATGAGCGTAGGAATGAATGCATCATCGGGAGATCAATTAACTAGAGGGTATTTTGACGATAATTATATTAAAAATGTAAATATTGGCATAAGTATCCCAATTTTTTCTGGGTTAAGAAATAAGAATAATATTAAAATTTCAAAGTTACGATTAGATCAAGCAGAGACCCGCTTCAAGGGTGGTACAAACAATGCTAAAGTTAATTTGTATGCATTGATAAATACCTTAAATAACTACAAAGAAATTATACCTATTCAGGAAGAAGTTTTACTTTCTGCAGAGGAAGATTTGAACTTAGCTCAACAAAAATATGAGTTGGGTTCAGCAAGTATTCTTGAGTTGTTAGATGCACAGCTAGCATTGCTTCAAGCAAGTTCATCATTGGTTAGAACTAAATATGATGCAGCAATTCAAGTAGCTAATTTGGATAATTTATTAGGAACATTAGATAAAAAATATCAATAAGGAGTTATAGTGAGAAATTTTTTAGAGAAATTAAAGAAAAATAAATATAAGGTAATTGCAGGACTAGTAATTCTAGCTATTATCAGTTCATTTTTTGGTAATTCAGAAGATGGAACAATTGAGGTTTCAACAATGAAGCTTGGTAGAAAAGATTTATCAAGTAAAGTAGTAGCAGATGGAGTTTTGCAACCGGAAACAGAAGTAAAGCTAAGCGCAAACAATACAACCTACATTACAGCTATTGCTGTTAAAGAAGGTGATTTTGTAAAAAAAGGTGATTTCTTAATGTCGTTAGACGATCGCCAACAAAAAGCAGCAACAGAAGCTTCTAAAGCTGGCGTTGAAGCCACTAAAGTGAATCTCGCCAACGCTGAAATTAAAAAATCTCGACAAGAAGAATTGTATAAAAAGGGATTGATATCCGATCAAGAAATGGAGAATTCTAATTCTTCATATGCATCAGCATTAAGCTCATTTAACAGTGCGGAAGCAAGATATATTCAGGATGAAGATGCTCTTTCAAAATTACGATTAATTGCTCCACAGGATGGAACCATTACTTTCATTGATGGGGAAGTAGGAGACTTAGCTCAGGGTGGAATGTTTAACCCGAGCGTACTTCTTAAATTATCAGATTTATCTAAGATGGAAGTTTATGTTAACGTAAATGAAAATGATATAGCAGATATCTCAATTAATGATGCTGCGTTTGTCGAGGTGGATGCGTATCAAGATAAAAAATTTAAAGGAATTGTTAAAGAAGTTGCATACGCTGCTACAACATCAAGTGGAGGATCCTCGCAGCAGGTAACAAATTTTGAGGTAAAAATTCAAATGCTCGAAGTTGTAGATGGAATGCGACCTGGAATGAGTGCAACTGTTGAAATCATTACAGAAGAAAGAAATCAAGTGCTTGCAATTCCAATCCAATCATTAACAACTCCAAGAGATAATCCAAATAGTCCTGATAAGGGAGGAAGAGTATCTATGTCAGTTTCTTCATCTGATAAAACTAAAGATTGGAGTAATTATTCTAAAAAAGATAATAGTGGTAAAAAAAGTCAAACTGTTGTTTTTGTTGTTAAAGACGGTAAAGCAGAGCAACGTGTTGTAGAAACTGGAATAGTTGGAGAAAGGGATTATGAAGTTACTTCTGGTCTTGAAGAAGGAGAAGACATAATTACCGGAGGTTTTGTTGCTATTAGTAGAGAACTTTATGACGGGGCTGCGGTAAAATTAAGAGAAAAGTCGAATAACAATTCTAGACCTGGCCGTAATCGTGGCTAAAGAAAAAAAAGAAGTAATATCAATTCAGAACATCTCTAAGATTTACAATTTAGGAGATACTGTTGTCAAAGCTTTAGATGATGTTTCTTTAAGTATATTTGAAAATGATTTCATTTCTATTACAGGGCCATCAGGTTCTGGAAAATCAACCTTAATGAACATTATCGGCTGTTTAGATGTTCCGTCTTTAGGAGTCTATAAATTTAATAATGAACTTATTTCTGAAATGAATGATAGTCAGTTAGCTAATATAAGAAATGAGAAGATTGGATTTGTTTTTCAAACATTTAACCTTTTACCAAAATTAAATTCACTGCAAAATGTAGAGGTACCACTAATTTATTCATCACTTGGAAAAACGAAGCGATTAGAAAGATCTCAAGAAGCATTAAATATAGTCGGACTCTCAGATAGAATGACTCATAAACCAAATGAACTTTCTGGCGGCCAAAGACAGAGAGTTGCTATCGCTAGAGCTTTAGTTAATAAACCTTCCATAATTCTTGCAGACGAACCTACGGGAAATTTGGATTCAAAAAGCGGAACTGAAATTTTAAAGTTTTTTGATGAATTGCATGCAGCTGGAAACACCTTAATTATTGTTACACATGAAGAATCCGTTGCCAAAAGAGCAAAAAGAAGAGTAAAAATATTTGATGGTAAGATAGCATCTGATGAATAGTACTTTCAAAAATATATTAATTGGCTTAGCTGCTATTCGCGCAAACCTTACAAGAGTAATTCTAACATCTCTTGGATTAACTATTGGTATCTTTACGGTAAGCATTATTACAGCTGGAGTATCAAGTATTGATAAAGAATTTGATAAATCTATGGAGTATTACGGTAATGATAAGGTATATGTAGGTACATGGCCTTGGTCTTTTGATTTTGATTGGTGGAAATATCGTAATAGACCTAAAGTAAAAGAAGACTCTTTGGATTATATCACACAGTACAGTGAGTATATAACTGCAGCCAGCATCAAGAAAAATACCTGGACTAAAGCATCATTTGGTAATAAATCATCCTATTTGCAGCTAAATGGCGTATACCCCGAATATCAGGATATGTTAAGTGGAACAAAAGTAGTTAATGGGCGATTTTTCTCTCAAAATGAATGGGACTTACAGAGAAGAGTTATTATTGTAGGTGGCACTGTTAGAGATGGGTTTTTTGATGGAGAGGATCCTATCGGTAAAAAGATAAGATTAAATAACGTCACTTTTGAAATCATTGGAGAGCTAAAAAAACAAGGAATGGGAATGGTTCCAGGAGGAACATTAGACAATCTTGTCATCATGCCTTCTACAACATATAAAAGAATTTTGACTAGATGGGGCTTTGATGAGCTAGTTTTACAAACAAATCCAGAAGATATGACGAAAGCAAAAGAAGAAGTTGCAATGATTATGAGGGTTGCTCGAAAGATTAAACCTGGGCAAGATGATAATTTTTCAGTGAATTCTGCAGATGCATATCAAGAACAATTTGACTCTTTAAAAATTGTTATTGCTGGTATGGGATTTTTAGTAACAGGAATTTCTTTATTAGTGTCAGCAATTGGAATTATGAATGTAATGTTTGTTTCTGTTCGTGAACGTACTAAAGAAATTGGACTTCGAAAAGCCATGGGTGCAACAAATAATAATATTTTAGTTCAATTTTTAAGCGAAGCTGTAGCCATATCTATTATTGGAGGTTCTTCAGGGATTTTATTAGTAAAACTAATTACGTTAGCTCTCGCGAGTACTTTACCTGTCGAATTCGATTTAGTATTAATATTTTATACTTTTATGGTTTGTGTGTTTATTGGTGTTACTGCTGGCATGATTCCAGCGAGAACTGCGGCAAACTTGAATCCTATTGATGCATTACGCCATGAATAGAGTTTTAAATTACCTCCGCGATGCTGTAGGCGGAGTATTATTTTATTTTGGCCAAACTAAATTACGTACGGCTCTTACTTTATTAGGTATTACTGTGGGAGTATCATCTATTATTGCAATCATGACTGTACTAACAACATTTGAAAATAGTGCAAATGCTGTTGTGAGTGATTTGAAAACTAATATATTTTATATTACAAAAGATAATCCAACAGAAATTAGTTTTGGAGTTGGTGGCTCACGTTCGCGAAATAAGCCTCCAATTACTTGGTCAGAATACGAACAGCTCAAACGAAGTTTAGAATTGACAACAAAAATGGCAGCAGCTGTTGCAGAAGAGCCAAGTGACCGAACAATTAGTGTTGGAAAAAATGAACTAAAAAATAGGTTAACTAGTTTCTGGGGTTCTGATGGAGACATCCTTTCTCTTAACAAATATGAATTAGAATTTGGAGGAAGAAATCTATTAGAGAATGATATCAACAATTCGAGCAGAGTTGCTATTATAGGTTCAGATCTTAAAGATGAACTTTTCCCATATTCAGATCCGGTCGGGCAAGAAATTAAAATTGATAATATTCCATTTGAGGTTATTGGAGTTACTAAACCCAAAGGTGATATGTTAGGAACGAGCTTAGATAGTATAATCGGCATTCCAATTTCAACATATTTAAAATATTTTGGTAGTAGAGGTTGGAGAAGAACAGATTTGCAACTCATTCTCGAATCTGAATCAGTGGAAACTTTAGACGCAGCAACCGATGAAGCTATTGGAGTATTTCGCGCTATTAGAAAAATCCCTCCAGGTAAGGATAATAATTTCTATATACAAACAAGCGACCAACTATTGGACACTTTTGGTCAGTTTACAGGATATATTTCTATTTTTATTGGGCTAGTTGCTGGGATTTCTCTTCTAGTTGCAGGAATTGGTATTGCTAATATTATGTTAGTTTCTCTTACAGAACGAATAAAAGAAATTGGTATTCGTAAAGCATTAGGGGCTAGAAGAATTGACATTTTTTTACAATTCCTAATTGAAGCAATTTTAATATCTATTATTGGTGGTATTGTCGGTATTATTCTTGGAATTTCGTTCGGTAATATTGTAGCTATTATTTTAGAGCAAGAACCAACAATTCCTCTAGATTGGGTATTTTACAGCCTTCAAATTTGTGCATCAATGGGAATTATTTTTGGACTATATCCAGCAATTAAAGCATCAAAGCTAAATCCTATTGATTCAATGCGATACGAATAATCATTCACTTCCTTTCTCTTGATGCAATGATACTTATCTTATAAATTCGTTCAACAATTTTATTATGTCAAAAAAACAAAAAGTATCAGAAAAAGAAGTAGAAAAAATAGCATCACTTTCTCGCCTTTCACTTTCAAAAGAAGAATTAATAAAGCATACAGCAGATATGAACAACATATTAGATTATATGGATCTTCTAAATGAAATTGATACAGAAGATGTTGAAGAATTAGTAAATGTACACGATATGACAAGCCCTTTAAGAGAAGATAAGTATGCGAAATCTCTTGATAGAAAATCTGTCATTGATAATAGTCCTGAATCTTCTGAAAATTTTGTTGAAGTTCCTTTAGTTCTTAAAAAGGAAAGTCAGTGAACTTGGGTGTTATTCCTGGTCGTCTAAATTCAACCAGATTTCCAAAAAAAATTGTTTACCAACTAAATGGTAAATCTGTAATTCAGCACGTATATGATAATGCAAAAAAATCTAAGTTATTAAATCAGTTAGTTATTGCTATCGATTCTATGGAAACATTAGACCATTTGGATAAAAAAAGTGACACTATTTTGACCTCAAAAGGACATGAGTCTGGTACTGATCGAGTAGCAGAAGTTGCAGGAAAAATAAAATGCGATATTATTATAAATATTCAGGGAGATGAGCCAAATATTGATGCAGGCTTAATTGACAATTTAATTAATCTATTTGATGATCCAGCTGTCAAAATGGCATCAGTAGCATCTACTGATTTAAGTAAGGAAGATTTGAATAATCCAAATGTCGTAAAGGTAACTTTAGATAAAGCCAATAATGCTTTAGCATTTCATCGCTCATTAGGTAAAAATGATCAAACTTATTACCGTCATATTGGAATTTATGCTTATAGAAAAAAGACTTTAGAAGAGTTTACAAATCTTGAACAGTCAGAAAATGAAAAAAAATTGAAGCTAGAACAA
>CERI01117088.1_pt1 | contig 10823 bp, 5 predicted proteins | sample 350261 | NCBI WGS metagenome assembly CERI01 (sample SAMEA2620979, study PRJEB7988) | marine metagenome | isolation source: saline water (ENVO:00002010), including
AATTTCATCTCTAATAGCATCCGTATCTGTTATCCCATAAGCTGTGATAGTACCACTATTAGGAATTAAGGCTTGTAAAATTAGTTGGAAAACAGTTGATTTACCACTACCGGAAGGACCTTTAAAAAAAACACGATCACCATGTGAAATTTTAAGATTAAAATTGCGCAGAATCCAAGGACCGTCCTCGTATTTAAAAGACACGTTTTTAAATTCCAAAGCGGGGGCTAAAAGAGATTTTTGTGTTTTATTCGGAATGTTTTTGTCATCCACATTCTCTTTGTCGCCAATTAATTCATTGAGATAATTAACTTGCGACTGGGTTTCCCCTATATTTGTCATAATAGCAACTACATTTGCCTGTGTTGTTTGTAAAACACGCATGAAATAATATATTTCGGCAACATATAGCGCCAACATAGTTTCTTTTGGTAGTTTCTTTTTTAACATTAAATAATTAAAACCCACAAATGAACCAACTATAACAAATTCTTCTAATAAGCGAACTCTCCATATTCGTCTTAAATATGAACGATATAAGTCGGTGTTTTGGCTATTATTAATTTTAAATTTGGATATTTCACCATCTTCTTGTTGTGATGCATAAACTGAACCAATATTAGCAATTTTATCTTTTACCTCTTCTGATAATGACAAATAATTATCATATGATTCCTTGGAATGATTGACACATTTTTTTGTATTGCCGACAATGATTAGTAGAAATATGATAAATGTTAAGAGTTGAAGTTTGCCGATGTCTTTATCTAAATAGAAAAAATAGGCAATCATTGTTATAATTGCAATAACATATGGGAAATATGTTCTTAACATTTCTAGAACAATATTCCGAATAGAATATGGAAGATAGGCCATGATATTGAGTAGTTTTCCTATTTCCACATCTCTGTCAGCTTTGTGAGAATTCATAACATGTTTAAATACTGTTGCTCGCGTATGTTTTGTAAAATCAGTTACAAATGTATCTTCAAGAAATCTTTTAGCAAGATCTGTAAAAATGACCAATGAATATGCTGAAACTAGATAAATTATTACTTGTTGTGATAAACCACTTCGTGTACCAATTGAAGACATTAGTTTAGAAGTTAAGTTGGGAACGAGGCAAAACGATGTGCCAACACCCACTAACACAATTAAAGTATAAGAAACAAGTAAAAAAATTATATATCTATCATTCAAAAACTGACCTAATAATTCAGGTATCATAAACTATTCAAATATTTAATTTTCCTACCTTATAATTTTAGATTTTGTAAATTTTTAACACCAATATTTCTCGCTAATAATCTTATAGCCTCATTTTGACAGTTGAGACATTCTTGACGATTTCCAAATACAATAAGTTTCTCTCTCGCTCTTGAAATCATAACATTAGTTCTTTTATCGGATAAGAACGTTGTTGGTTGTTTTTTAACAAGAGAAATACAAACAATTTCTGCTTCATGTCCTTGACTGGCGTCAATTGTCATTACAGCAACATTTTGTAATCCATTTGATGCACATAAAGATGATATTAGGTCACATTGTCTTTTATAAGGGGTCAAAATCATTGTCAAACTTTCAATAGGAACAAATTTGATAATAGTTTTAATAACAAGTTGTGCCTCTACTTCGTTAACTTCAGGATCAATTTGAGTGGGACTATTTTCACAATGTATCCATGAAATAGGCTTCTGACATTTACGATCATGTCCGATTGTAAGGGGGGTATTATAGTAGTATAACTTGTTCATAATAGTCATTACTTGTTTAGGAATTCTATAAGTTCGTTTTAAGACGATGGGATCACATTTAGATTTAGCCATATCAAGGAACGACTTCTTCTCTATATTCGGATTATCATGATCAGGATAATACGGCGCACACTGTTTTGAATCACCAAGTAGAATCAAATTTATCATAGTCCCACCAACTTCATTAATGAAATGTTCTAAATACAAACCCTGCCAGGATAACAAAGTACTTGCTTCATCTATAACGAAAGTGAAAGAATAATCTGTTTTTTTCATATCTTTTAAGAAATTCGCTACTTGATGAAGAGACCCGAATGTAACTAAAATTATATTACATAATTCTTTGTAATTCTCCTTAGCGAGATCTATATTTGTTTGATAGTTGTTATCTATGATAGAAATATCCCTTATTAAGTAATTTATTTCCTGTAAAACAGTGTTTATTTTAATCTGTTTTACACTGGATTTAATTTTAGCCTGATTTATGTGAAATTTAATATAATTCAGATCATTCCAGTTAAAATATTGTGAAATTTTCCGTGGTATGTCATTGTATATTAACCTCTTCAATTTCCTAATTTTGGAATCACATCTCTGATATAATTCTTGCCTTTTAATTAACTGTTCTTGAACTATTGGATTATATTGCAGTTTATTCTCAATAAGATATGGTATTGTACTGGTACCCATACTATCAGAACCAAATGATAACACTTTTTCATATTGATATGGTGATAGTCTCTCACTTACAGCATCAACTCCCCTATTTTTTTCACTAATAACAATTGTATAATGTTTATTCGTATCTGTATTAAAGTTGATTTTATCAACAAAATCCAACGTAGTTGAAATCACAGAGGTTTTCCCTGTCCCAGGTGGTCCCTCTACAACTTCCAATGATTTGAAATTTTTTGATGAAAACACAGAGGCTTGTTCTTTGTTTAAATGAGAGAGCGGGTAATTAATATTATGTTCTATTGATTTATTGGCATCAATATCTAATATAACGCGAAGTGGTTTTGACATAATCTCATCTACAAAAATACCATCCACCCATTTCTTTACCAAATACTGCTTTGTGAATGAACTATATTTATGTATTTGGATATATCCTTTCTCTGACGCTATATTATTAAGAACAGTTATATTCTTAGGACTTCCTAATATAGTTAAGTTGTCATTTCCAGTTAGTTTTGTCGTAAACATAGATTTGGATTCTTTTATATAAAAATGCATATTGCTGACATTATATTTAATCGTTTTGATGACCCTTTCTGGTATTTCCAATTCACTGTTTGAGGATTCTACATAACATTTCCACAATGTACCATCGGTGTTTGTTTTCAAAATCACATTTATATCTGATGGAAATTTCTCAAAATTGGGTTCCTGTTTTGATAATTCTAAAATATCATTTAATTCGGAACGTATCCCATCAAGATTTTTTTCGGAATTTTTATAATCATCAGTAAATTCTGTTTCAAAAATTATATCTGAAATCTTTAAAGGTTCTTTTGTTATAGGTGATTTACCATTTTTACGAACATACGATATAATTACGTTTCTATCATATGTTAAACCGTCAACTGCTACGGCTGATTTACCAGGTAAAATGGTTTTTTTTGAAAGTGCGCAAATTACTTGTTGCATCTAGGATTATTATTAATTAAGAATACCGAATTAGTTTTATACCAAGTCATTTTTATATATCCGCTTAATATATGAAAACACTTCTATTTATTAATGGACTTCGTATTGCTAATTATATTTTACTTTTTTCATACATATCATTACTTATCGGATTTGGTTGGTTTAAAGATGAGCGACGTATGCGCTATCGTAAATTATTGAATACTGTATTCACATTTGGAATTGGGATCCTTTTAATTTCTTTACAATATCCACTTATAACAAGAGTAAAGGAGCATCCTAAAGAAACTTCACACCTCATGTTCTCCGCTGGATTAATCGTCCTAACAACTATTCATGTTCAAGATATTAAAGATGTTCTTGATTTTATCTTTCTAAGTTCATAAAAACACCGAGTTATAAAAATATTTTATAATGTAATGGTCGCACAGCAACCTAAAGTTGCTATTAATTCGTCTTGTCTCAAGTATGAAAAAAAACAAGGTATCCAAATTATTTACACAAGAAAGAAAACTAAACAACAATTCTGTAGAAATAAGGTCCGTTTTTCTAAGAAAAAAACTCTCCGAAAGCCTAAAATACCTACTGTTTTAAAAATAGAAACTCCTAAAAAAACTGTGGATATTATACCATTTTATGAAAAATGTAGAAACAGTAGTGCGGCGCAATTAAAAGAACTGGCATATTTGCTTAATATCGCTGACTCGGAAGAAGTATGTGGACTTCTACAACTTTGGAAAACAACTAAACCTACTCTCACCCACATCAAACTAATTGCTAATACACTTGGTATAAAGATTGATAAATACAAATCAAAACACGATGATAAAGATGCTTTCACACATAAACAACAAAGACGCTTGATTTCTAAAATCAAAGCAATCAAATTTAAACCGTCTTTTCAAAGATGGATTGATATGGGCGACGATAATTGGCTTATTACACTTTTATCTAAAATTTTACTTCCTGACAATTTTACGAATCGTGCTGAAATGGATTTAAGTGAGAAACTTTACAGACATTATTTGATACTCCTTGGCAGAGAAACTGATAATGTCAGAACTTCCCTTTTCACTAATGATGATACAATTGTCTGGAAACACATTAATAACAAACAAAGACTTTTGTTAAAAGATGCTTTAAAATATAAATTTTCTTCCTGTGTTTCAAAATTTATATTTAAGAATCGTCTTATTTCTATTACCGAAAACAATGCTGCTAAAAAGTTTATGCCTGAATTGTTTTGTAAATCATCTATTCTATCACGATCTACACAAATTGGTGATTTTAAAATCCCCTTTGATAAATGCTTGATTGACGACATCAGTCCATCAATGAAAAAAGAATTATACTAAATAATCTAATAATCTTCTAATTATTCTTGTTCTTGTTCTTTGGCGGCCTTTTGCATTTTCTTCATATTTTTAGCCATTTGCTTACTTGCTTTTTGTTGAGCCTTCTTAATCGCCTTTTCATCTTCTAATTCATATAATTCATCATCAGCATCGTCCTCTAAATCATCATTTTCCAATTCTTGTTTTGATGCCTTTTTCTGTGCCTTTTTCATACTTTTACTCATCTGTTTACTCATCTTCGTTGAAGACTTAATTTTATCTAAATTTTCTTCATCCGCTAAATCGATTTCCAATTCATCCTCTTCATCGGCTAATTCCAATTCATCACCCTCGTCATCATCGTTATTTATCATTCTACTCCACCAATTTCCCTTTTCCTCTACGACTTCTTCCTCACCAATATCCTCTTCAACTTCTTCCTGAGGCGAAGCGGCATTGGTTTTCTGTGCCTTTTTCTGTGCCTTATTCATACTTTTATTGAATTGTTTTGCGTTTTTACTTGATTTGTCTGTTGGACCCGCGACGCGTTGTTCTTCCGCTAATTCTTCTTCACTCTTTCTACCAAAACCAAATAGAGATGGAGGACCCGCTACGCGTTGTTCTTCCGCTAATTCTGCTTCACTCTTTTTACCAAAACCAAATAGAGAAAAACCCCCTGAACCACTACGTATATCTTGGGTATCATCTGGTGGAAGTGTTTCGGTCTTACATACTTTTGGTTCACCATCACCGAAAAATACCTGATAAAAATCACAAGCTTTAATTTCGACTATATCTTGTGTATTACCATTTTTGTCTACACGGGTTAATTTGTAATTTTTTTTCATATCAATTCGTTTATCTAGAGATTGAAACGCAACAGTACAAGCATCAAAAGCATTCCGTTCCTTCTTTCTCAATTCTAAATAATTTTTATAAAATTTATTACGTAATTGCTCATCTAGAATATATTTCTTCAAATCAACTGGTCTATAACAAGTATCAATCGGATAACCATTTCCTAGTGTTCTAATCGCATTACGACATATTACCTCGCCATTATCATCAACAAAAGTTGTATTAGAGCTACCACTTTTCATCGCTTCTTTGGTTTTTATAGGAGATCCAAATAGAGAATAAAATACATATCCTATCAAAGTAACCGCCGCAATAGTACAAATCACTCTATAAGAATGATGATTTGGGTCATTTGTGTATATACCATTCTTAATTCGATCCATATACATCATCCATGCAACACTATAAGTTTTACACACATCACCATCCTTTTTAAGGCGCTCGTATAATTTTTTCATATCTTCATATTCTTTAATTTCTTTTTCAGTCATATCCTCTTTTAAAACTCCTAATTTCTCAAAAATAGCCTCTACATCATCATCGTTATATATAGGAAAATTATCCATTTTGGCTGCTTCTTTTCTAGCCCACTTACACAATTTAGTTCGTAATTCGTCCTCATTTATAGATTTATCAGAAGTTTTTGGTTCATCAACATTTGGTTCCTCAGCATTTGGTTCCTCAGCATTTGCGCTGGAGCGCTGTTGGGACTTACTCAGTTGCTTCGCAACAACCGTGCTGGGTAGCACCTGCTGTCCCTCGTCATTCGGTTCTTGAGAGCATAATTCTTTACCAGATTCAAGAATTTCAAGTGCTTCCTCGTACTGACCATTGATAAGTTTTGATACTTCATTACACTCCTCCTGCGTTTTAGAGCATTTATCTGGATGAATTATCTTCATCGCACTAAAATACGCCTTTTTTAAACTTGATTTTGTTACATCGTTTTTTAATTTTAAAATATAGCAAATACTTGGTATAGGTTTTGTTAAAGCTCTCTCAAATAATTCTTCTGGAATGTAATTCTCAGCGCCGCCAGTTAGATTTTTCTTTTGGGTGGCACTATCTTCTTCTAACATGGCTTCCTGCTCTTGTGCTCTTTGAAACATTGGGTTATTTTGAAGTTCTTCCTTTTTAGTTGGTTCTGAAGATACAGTACTTTGTGGCTCTACGAATTTGAATTCCTCCTCATCTTTATTACGTGATCTAAATTCCTTCATTAATTCTTTCATTTGTTTGGGGTTCATATGCTTTAAATTAGGATGGACCTTATCGTAATCGGTGGGAGGTACTGTTGATTGTGGTGGAACCACGGTAGATTCGATTTCTGGGCGTGGAGGAAGAGGGGGTTTTTGTGCTGGGGGGAGGAGAGCCTGAGCCTGAGTAGCGGTGAGAGGTTGAGGTGATGTGCCAGTGGGAGGTTGAGGTGATGCCACCGTGAGTTTTTCCGCTTGTTTTTTCTTTTCCTCATCTTCCTTTTTCTTTTTTGCGGTCATTTTTCGGATTTGTTCCATCATATAGGCGAAGAGAAATACCCAGAAAAATATAAATATTGCTGAGACTTGACCGAACCAAATGTATGCAAGATGAACAGGCATCCAAATAAGTGAGCCAAAACCTTTCATAAATATTTTGGCGGATTCGTATGGTAAAAGTGGAATTCCTTTAAAAAAACCAAACGCCAAGACGAGGAGTATTATTGATAACAAAGCTGCATCCCCAGGAGTTTCATATCCTTCTACACCTTCATATTCTTCTGGTGAATCATCATTTAAATCGGACGGTTTATCACAATCCTCTTTATGTGGATCTTTATCTAAAAATCTTGGTTTCGCACATTTTTCTTCCTTTTTGCTCCCTTTTTTTGGTATTGTAGATGTTGATGGATGATAATATAAATACTCATTTTCCCCTTTTGCTCTTTCCGGTAATATGGGTTTTTGTAATTTGACAATTTTTTTGAAATTATCAGCATCTATCTCAATCGGTTTTTCGTAAACAATACATTTGGTCTTTCCTGCGTTGTAAATATAATATCCTGAAATCGAAGGCAACATAGATTGAGGCGACCAATCATCAGATGTTTTTACAGATATTTTTGTGTTAGTGTTTTCTGTTCCAACTGATACACTAAGAAATTGAGAGAAAAAATCTTGTGAATCGCTAAATCCACGTGTTCCTCTCAAAAACAATGATATTGTTAAATCTCCACTCTTTCCTGAATTATATAGAGTACATTCACCAATTATTGAGGGGTCATCTGGAAATGATTTATGTCTGCGTTCCCCTATATGTATAGTTTCCAATTTGTAGGGTATATTATTAAAAAAAACGTCTACACTAGCATTGCCATCATAATTAAAATGAACTTTGCCATCCTTATCAAATACATAACTTATATTACCCTTTGAATATACAGCCTTTAAACGGCATAATAAATCACAGCGTGTTGAATCATTTGGATTGATAATTATCGGTTCTAATGTTTCGACAACAGACATAATATATAGGGGATATTTTAAAACAAATATAATCTATGGAAAGAGACTTGGTGACATCCTCGTCGTGTTGTAATGAAATTTATAAATACATGCGGACAATATGTAATGAAAGCGAACAGAATTGTGCCACCGAAATGAAGCTGTCCCTTTCAAAATGTAAATGTGAAACTTTGCTTGATATATTTTTTAAAAATTGTAAATCTAACAATAACCAGAAAAATGAATGTATTGAACTATTAAATTTGTTTACTCTAAAGTGTATTTCCACAGATAAATATTATTAATGTTCGTATCAATATCATCCAGACAAATTTGGTGCTATTTATACAAATGCATTGTTAATTCTTCATCAAAAAAATGTGCTTGTGTATATTATTGTAAATCTAATGTCTTTCGTGCTCCACACGGAAACATAATGCCGCATCCTACGGGCAACATCGTCGTCTGCACCAAATCTCATAATTCTTCCTCTAAATAATCTGTATCACTATCACTATCACTATCGGATCGCTCCAAAATGTTTCCGATATGATCTAATGCCCATTTTTTTGAATATCTATCATTTCTCATTAATGTTTTGTTGAAACATCTATAAATAAATCTCGCATTATGTCTACAAGCGCACGTACAATTTCTATGATAAGACAGTCTCATTCTTCTTTTTAAATTTAAACCAATCAAGGTATTAGGTCTTTTTTGACAATGTCTTTTACAACAATAACACTGACCTAGAATTTTAAGAACATGCTCGGGATCATCTATATTTTTCCGCATTAATGTTTCTTTATCCCAATTACCATCTTTCCATATTTGTCGGTCAAATATGCTGTTGATAATATTAAGTCTCATCTTTATTCCGGAATTTGGTATTTGTTCGAGCACCTGTTTAAAAGGGATGCGCCTCATACATCTTTCATACAAAGGTCTATGACAAGGATTATATTCATATATTTTTGTTATAATTTCATTGGGAAGATCACTATAATTAGCCATATTTTTAAAAGCTGTTTTTTATTAATTAATTTAGTTGGGGCAGAAAGATAATCATTTTTCTAATATTTGGATGACAGTTAGATTACCAGTGGTGATTGATGAATTCAAGAGCTTGGGAATCAGTGGCACATTTATAATCAAATATGAAGTCATCATAAGTGAAACCATGAGAAGTCCAACCACTAGTTGAGTTACGACTTCTATAACTATTATTAACCCAAATTTCTAATGGCTCACTTCGAGTAGTGGACAATCTATAACCACTAGCCATAATTCTCTGACCCTCATAATCACTTAGGGAACCACTACCAGCCGTGTAAGTTGTCTTAGAATAACACGTCACTGACATACCTGCTGTATTATCACCTCCACCATGATCTCCACTTCTCATAATAAATATTAATTCTTCGGGAACTCCAACAGTCAAGAAATTACTAAATGTTGCTACATATCCTTCATTATAATCCGAATTGCCTGTTAAATGCGCTTTCTTTCCATACATATTCAATGCATTAACGCTCCAACGACACCATATGTAACCATAATTATGAGTGGTACTCGCCCAATTGGTATTTCTGCGGATACAGAATAATGTATCATTATTTGCTGGATAACTATCACCATCCCAAGTTAACTTAATCATGACAGTAAATCCATCACAATTTACGCTAGCTGTATTTGGCGACGGGAAATTCATTGGCCTTTGATCATTTGTATTTCCACTACTGGAAAGTAGACTGTCTATTCCTTCATCATAGAAATGACTATTCATCATTCTTAGAACACCTGAAGTATTTACTGTTGTCAGTAATGATGATGGTGCTACAAAATATGCTGGGTCGGTTCCTGTTGCTTCCCACCATTGAGCTGTTGGAGCGTTCTCATTTTCAGGTTCTGGTTCTGGTTCTGGCTCCGGTTCTGGCTCCGGTTCTGGTGGATCTGCTTCTCCTGCTAATGTTTCTACTTCAACATCAGTTAATACATCAAAGAATATGTTTAGAGATTCGTAATCCACATCGGGAGTTCCATCATAAGTTGAATCACCACCTACAAATATAGTATAATCATCCAAATTATTCATATTGGCTGTAGAACTGAAAGTAAAGAAATTTGTGAAAATATTAGAATCATCAAAATAATAACAATCAAATTTAAAACTATCACTTCCACCACCACCATAAGATCGCCAAACTAAATAGTAAGATTTGTTAAGAGTTAATGATGACATATCGAAATCATCATAAGAGTTAACACCCACGCTATTTTGTGTCTGTGAATTCTTAGCATATAACTGAAGGTAATCGGGTCTATTAGTCAATCTAGAAATATTTATAACAGCACCATTATTACTTCCCGCAGTTTGACTGGGATCAAAAAATGAAAGAAGTCTTTTATGAGCCGAAATACTATTAAATGCCGTTAATTTTATTCTTAATATTATTGTTGCCTCATTGCCATTCGGTCCCGCATTTGAATCAGCCGTTCTATCTAAACTAGCTTCAAAATAATTTGAGTCGTTCGGACCTGGTAGTGATGAATAAGCATAATAATATCCACGATCAACCGTCGTTGGTGCACTTGGATCCAAACCACCATCAGTAATAGTCCAACTTTTTGAGTTTACTAGTGTATCTCTCGCGGTAGAACCCGCACTATTGTACATAGAACTGCCACCACTGAAAGTCATGCTACTTGGAGTATTCGCATCCGCGGCCCACGCAACTAACAAATTA
>CERI01047042.1_pt1 | contig 10821 bp, 3 predicted proteins | sample 350261 | NCBI WGS metagenome assembly CERI01 (sample SAMEA2620979, study PRJEB7988) | marine metagenome | isolation source: saline water (ENVO:00002010), including
AATTGCTCTTCAATATCATGAAGTTAAAATTAATTTATCATTTATAGAAAATATCTCCAGCGTCGTAGAAATTTTTGCGAATAAGTTGTATGCTGATTATATATATTTAGATACAGATGAGAGACGAAGATTCGCTCAAGTAAGTCATGAATATTTAATCGAACAAGTTCAAAAGAGAGAATATTGTGGTGTCAAATCAACGATGGATTTGGATTTTAATCATCCAGTTAAAGAACTTGTTTGGTGTATGAAAAGGGGCAAACATGGGGAGCCCCCAAAAGATCTTCCCGGAAGACAAGATTTCAAGGGTTCTCAATCAAACTCTACAACTTATCAAATTAAGTTAAATGGCCATGATAGATTTTCAGAAAGACCCTTAGAATATTTTACTCGCTTTCAACTTTGGCGTCATCATTCTGGGGGTCAATTGGGATTTACGACTGACAAGCATTCTGGGTCTAGTTATGTAGATTCAGTTGCTATTTATTCATTCGCTTTAAAACCAGAAGAACATCAACCTTCGGGGACTTGTAACTTTTCAAGAATTGATAATGCACAATTACTTATTAATAATAATACGGGTACGGGGGATGATATAAATGTGTATGCCATTAATTACAATGTCCTAAGGATCATGAGTGGTATGGGTGGTTTAGCTTATTCCAATTAATTCATACAATTAATTTATTTATACAATATACATATTATTTATAAAATTACTCTGAATGTGAAAGAAATACTTTAATATATCACCATCTAAATAATCTTTATAAGTAAAAAAATATTCATTTTCTTTTTTTGTTTTTTCTAATTCATATGGTTCAATCTTATAAAAAGATATTTGATTTAACTCACCCCTATTTATTAATAATAAATCAACAAATTTCCAAGCAAATTTTTTAAGTAAATTTTTACCATTATAAGAATCTTCTTGAATTAATAATTTACAAGAATCTTCATCTTTTTTACAAGGATATTCACAATCTTCTTCTTTTATATTTTTAAAGCACGTTTTCAACTCAATTTGATATTTATTTATATCAAATTCACCCGAAACAACTATTAATTTAGATATATATAGAATCATAGAATATAATAAAATTCTTTTATCTTCATTTACCCTCAAACCACCATCATTTATTATTTTATTTATAAATTTTTTTGGTTCTAATTTAATAAATATAGTATCGTCTTTTATATATATTATCTGTCCCATATTATGTATATCATCTAATTCATTAGTTAGTTTATTATCTTTGTTTAATGTAACAATAGTATTAAGTTTAAATTCTGATATATTTTTAACACTAAGGTGTTTGATAAATTTAAATTCTGGTAATTTAGATTCTATTTTTGATTTAACAGATATAACTTTATTATTTTTTAAATTAAATGTTGGTTTTTTTGGTTCTAATTTAATAAATGTTGGTTTTTTTGGTTCTAATTTAATAAATATAGTCCCTTTGATTACGTCTTCACCTTCGTCTTTTTTTATTTCATATATCAGTCCCATATTATGTATATCTTTTAATTCATTAGTTAGTTTATTCTTCTCATCCAAGGTAACAAATGTATTGATTTCAAAATCTTTAGTGTTTTTCACACTAATAAGTTTAATAAGTTTACTAATATCACTATTGTCTTCGCTGTTTGATAAATAATTAATAATATTTTCATTAAATATATTATTAATGTTCATTTCATAATCATATTTTGCATTAAATATATTTGAAGTATTATCAAATATATTATTTATTTGAATATCTTTATCAATCATTCTTAAATCAATTGACCCTTTAATCGAATATTTAATTTTAGAACTATAAGGTTCTGGTGTAATTGGAATATAACTCCCATTTACTAATATATTTACAATAAACCCATTTTCAACAATAATTCCTTCAATAATATTTGATTTTATAAGTCCTCGAATCGATTTTAAAAATAGTTTATATTCAGATAAAGTATGATATATTTTAATATTATTTAAATCATATATTTTTTTAACTTTTAAATTATATTGCTGATATATAGGTTTAATAGGTATAATATAATTATCATTTGTTATAAAATGAGATATTAAATTATATCCATCTATATAAAATGTATCAATGATAATATCTTTTTTAGTAAATGTTTCTATACTATTATTTAAAATATCCATATGAGGTTTAATAATTGTATCTATTTTATTTAAGATTTTAGATAAATATTCATTAGAACCTTCATAATATTTTGGATTTTTGTCCTTGGTTAAATCTTTTAAAATAAATAAATTATCAGAAGACGATTTGATATCATCGTATCTGTTTAATAAATCAACTTCTTTTACATTTAATCCCAAATCATTAAATATTTTATTTCTTTTATTTGTTTTTAATTCAGATTTATAAAAAATAGGTTCATAATATATATCTTTTTTTATGATAAATATATAATCATCATATTTTCGAGTATTTTTTAAAGGTGTTTTTATTTTGATACTATCATATATATCCTCAAATATGATTACATTACATTTATAAATATTTTCAATGATATTAGTAAAATAAACATCATTTTTATATTCATCACTTTTGATATAATTTTTATAATTAGTCCAAGATATATATAATTCATAAATATACGAACGTGTTTTCATATCATTATTACCATTTGATTGAAAATAGTTTATCATGTCTTTATCATTATTAATTCCCCGAATATCTTTAAAAAAATCTTTATTATTTATATTCAACAATTTTAAATTTGTATTTAAATCGGTTTTAAAAGATTCAACTATTTTATTATCAATAGGTTTGCTTCTTTTGAATATATTAAATAAATTTGTATTTTGAAAAATATCTATGTTTATTTCTTTTTCTAAATCGGTTTTAAAATCTTTTATAGTTTTATTAAATATTTTTCCAAAACAATGTATTAATGATTCTGTATTTTGTTTTCCTACACCTATTTTCAATAAACCATATAAATATATATCTTTCAATCCTTTATTTGTTGTTTCAGTCGTTTTAATTTTTTGATAATATTCATTATTTATATATTCTTTGATTTCTTTGATTTCTTTGATTTCTTTGATTTCTTTGATTTTTTTGATAGATTTATCTTTATTCGTGGGTTTTATAGATTTAATAATATCTTTAATTTGCCTCATATTATTAATTATATCTTCTTCTTTTGAATATTTATCAATATCTTCTTTTTCTTCTTCTTTTTCTTCTTCTTTATCTTTTTTATCTATTTTCATTAAATCATTAAAATTCATATTTAATTTACTAATTGTATTATCACCCGAAGGTATTTGATATCCTAGAATAAAATCCGATTTAACAACTTTTACTGCTTTTTTTTTTTTCTCTTCTTTTTTGTCTGAACTGGTAAAACAACAAGGCATATCTATATTGTCCTCTCTATAACCTGGACCCAAACTTTTTACAATAAAATCACTAATTTCAGTGGGGGATGTATTCTTCCAATATGAAATGGGATTTGGGTTGGCTCCAGATCCACTCCCTCTTCTATCATAAATTGTTTCTTTGCCCGTTATTTTATCTTTTTCCATTGGTATAATATTTCTAGCATCCCACTCGTCATCGGGAATTTTAGCATCACTCCAAAAATTATCAAATAAAATTTTAGCAAGTCTTTCTTTTTCTTCAACGGTATAGTTTTTATTTTTATCATATATATTTATATAAACTTGTTCGGGTTTATATTTTTTATCTTTATTATCAATTTTTAATAAATCATATAATTCTTTGGGTTTTTTAATAGTATATTCGTAAAGAGATTCACCAAATTTTTTATCTGGTGGCAAACTAATATTATTTTCTATATCCCAATATCTTGGACAAATATAATTTAATTCTTTTTTCTTTTTTTCGGTAGATCCAAATTTCAAAGAATCTCTTTTATCTTCTATTGTGTTTCCTAATGTATGATATGATTTAGAATTATATTTATTTTTATCATTCAAATCTATTATATCCAATTGTTCATTTGTTACAACAATGGGTTGCCTCTCTTGTTTCGCCTGGCATATTTTAGAATATCCTTTTTCCTGCCCACTGGGTTGTTTTTGGAGAGCTTCAAATCTAAATAAATTTGGATCATACATTTTATTCTTTAATCTGTTTAGTATATATCCACCCCCGACCATATTATCATCATCATCATCATCATCATCATCATCATCATCATCATCTAAAAATGGATCAATATATTCACCCGTTTCTTCGTCCTCACTAAGTCCTTCGACTTCATCAGCTATAACTACTGGATTTATGTATACTTCTTGTTCGTCACCTTCTAATAAATCATCTACGATATCATTTTTATATTTTCCTTTTTCTTTATTATCTATTTTATCTTGAATTTTTTTATTTTTATTTATTTTATTGAATAAATTAATATCACCTAATTTACCATTATTATTATAAATATAAAATGATGTTTTTAAGAAAATTAAAATTCTATTTAATTCATCGAAACTACCTATCCCATTTAATTCTACAATTGTATCTTCATCTTGTATAATATTCATTTCTACACCTGGCTCGGAAGATGAAAAAATAGAAAAATATTTTTTATTTTCTGCAATTTTATTTTGAGCTTTATCCCACCATTCATTATATTTTTCTGTGGCGTCTTCAATTGTCAAATCAAAATTTTTTTTAATATTTTCTATAATATCATTTTGATCCAAACCCAATCTTGGATTACTTAAACTTGATATAATAGAATCTATTGTGTCTTCATTATTATAATTATTGACTCGTTTATATCTAAGGTGAACACTTTTTTCATTTTTAAATTTATAGTAATATTTTTCTTCTATTCTTCTCGTATATGTATATAAATTATCAAACATGGAATCTATCTTATTATCAACCCAAATAATTTTTTTAAAATGTAATTCACAATTTATAAAATCTATCTTTGATAAACCTGTATTATCTATCAAACATTTATTATCTATTTGAATAGGTTCATTTAAACCAATAAAATAAGATATATTTTTTTTTAAAAACTCATTTGATATTTTTATAAATTGTTCAATCATATTCTTATCAATGATATCATTATTTGTATATTCATAAAAATCATTCTTTAAATTTTTTAATTTAATTCTATCAATGATTAATTCAATATTACCATTTTTATGAATAATTAAAGAACAATGATTTATCCATGGTTCTTCATAAAGTAATTTATATAATTTAATTCTATCGTCTTCTGAATATTTTTTATTATTTTTATCATATATTTTTATATATTTATAATATATATCCATATCTTTATTTTTTTTATCAGTTGGATTCATAATTACATTTTTCACATTAAATCCCTGTAATGTTACATTCTCTTTTAAAACTGAATTTTTTTTTTCTTTTAATTTATCATATAATTCTTGATCGCTTTTTATATCATATAATTTTAATATGATCACATTATTATAATTTATATATTTATTATAACCAAGTTGATTATCTGTTTTAAAATCTTTAATCCAATGTTTTATAGTATGTTTTTGAATTATATTTGTATCAATACTTTTTTTAAATAATTTATAATAAGAATCTGCATAATTATCTAATATTAATTTAACAAAAGGAATGTCATTATTTAATTTTAAATCTGAAAATAATCTAATAATATTTACTTGTATATTATCTTTATTTGAATCGGTATTTATTTTAATAATACTGATAAGATTTTTTGAACAATCTATCATATCATTGTTCAAAAAATTTTTATTTATATTATTTTGAATTTCATTTGAATTTTTTAAAATAGATTCAATGTCTTTTTCTCGTTTATTTAATATATGATTGGTCATCATTTTCAATTCAATTTTAGGCCAATATTTTTTAACAATACCATGATAAAATAAATTTTTATTAGGTAATGTTGAAGGCCAATTAGAATTATTATATTTTACATTATTTTTTATCCCTTTTGATTGGAGAAAATCTTGAAAATGTATAAAATATATTTTCAAGATTTTAGGGGTTTCGTCCAATGATAAATCTTCTTTAATAGAATTTAATAACATATTATCAAAATAAATAATATTTTGATATTTTATATTTTCATTTTTATCAATAAAATTTTTATCAATATTATTATCTATATCTTTTGGATTTTTAAATTCCAATTTTGTATCATATTTAAAATTTAAAGGAATTATCTTTCCTTTATTTTCATACCAAGCAAATATATTATTACTATTATTATCATATTTTCGACATATAAATGTATTTATTTTTTTTATAACAACACCTATTGTATCATCGATATATATATCATCATCTTTATCATTTTTAGAATTATAATCATGTGTTTGTTTTATATTATAAACATTTATAATTTTTATTGTATCATTATTCATAAAAGACGATGTCAAACTATTATTAATAGATTTCATTTATATAATATAATATAATATATATAATTTAAATAAAGATAATTAATTAATATATGGATAATTTTCGTCTTCTTCTTTATACATTGGATTATTATTTATAATATTATGACCATAATATACTGGTTTTTTTTTATAATCCATGGGTTTATATACACCACAATCTGCTGCTTTTTTTAGTATATATATCATATTATCCCAAAATATGGGTGGGTGTTGTTCTTCTTTTGTTTTTAAATGTGCTAACTCGTGACACATAACAAACATTGATAGATTTAAATTATTTATTAAGTTGTTATCATTATCTCTTAAACATAATTTAATTTTTTCACCTTTATTAAGTGAATAGGCTGTATATTTACTCTTTGGACTCAATTCAGATAATTTATCAAAATTATATTTTTTTATCATTCTTTTATTAGATTCTAAATGCTCTTCAGATTCTTCTATATTACATTCATCGAATAATTTTTTTATTCGTGAATTTATATCTGATAATTGATTGGCAGCTTCTTGAGAATTATAATAATTTAATACAATATACTCTTTACCATCCTTGGTTGAAGTTTTTAAAATGACATTATTATCAAAATTATAATTATATAATACTTTACAAATAATTAATGCAATGAATAAATATACAATATAATATTTCATATATTTTATATACTATATAAAATATAATAATTTGAAAAATTTTTAAAGTTATATAAATAAACAATACTACTTATATATAATATATATATGAGTTATGAATTTCAAATATTAGATATATCGCAAGATGATGTTGGTCTTTCATGGTTTAATAAAGAATATATTATAACTTTATATGGTAAAACAAATATAGGTCTTAATATAGTATGTAATATCAAAGGATTTGAACCATATTATTATATTAAAATACCAAGTAGTTGGCCCGATTCGTATAAATATATATTTCTAAAAAATATTGATAAAAATTATAAGAATATAATAAATACTAATAAATTGATTGTACGTTGTTATAAGGATTTATATGGTTATAATGTAGATGAACACGGTCAAGTAAAAAAATATTCTTTCTTGAAATTACATTTTAAGAATTATATGGGATTTTGTAAATTTAGAAAAAATGTGATAAAATATTACGAAGAAAATATAAATACAAGTGATACTAAAATAAAACAATGGATTAAATGTAATAGTGAAGAATGTGATAGTTGTTTATATGAATCTTCTATATCTCCAATTATTAAATTTATTCATGATAAAAAGATAAATCCTTCGGGTTGGGTTAAAATCAATAAATCGACAGACCCTGAAATTATTAATTTCAAAACTGAACTAGTAATAGAATCGAGGATTATAGATATAGAATCAATTAATAGAGACGATATTAACGATTTTAAAATAGCTTCCTTTGATATTGAATGTGATAGTCAAACGGGGGCATTTCCACTAGCAATTAAGGATTTTCGAAAACCAGCCCAAGATATCTTAACTATATATTATGAAATGAATAAGAATTATACCGAACATTCTGAAAAAGAGAAAATAGTTATCATTCGAAATTTATTGGAGAATGTATATAGTATTAAGAATGATATGGATATACATAAAATTATATTGAAAGATGAAGCAAAAATTGAAATAGATGATTTTAATATATTAAGTGAAGAATTTATTAAAAAAATAGATAAATCCATGATAGATAAAAAAGAACGCGAACAAGTAATTAAAGAAATAATGGAAGATTTTAAATCAAAACACAAAGTAGATCCTATTAAAGGTGATCCAATAATTCAAATTGGAACTGTATTTTATAATTATATATCTAAAATATTTAAAAGATATTTAATTGTGATAGGCCATAATAATGATGAACAAATATGTTCTGATATAGATGGAGTTATAGTAATAAGATGTGAAAATGAAAATAACTTATTATTAGAATGGGTTAAATTAATCAATAAAGAAGATCCTGATTTTATAACAGGATATAATATATTAGGTTTTGATTTTAAATATATAAATGATCGAGTTAAAGAATTATGTGTGAATGACTTTTTTGATATGGGAAGACTTAAAGCAACATGTGAAGATTATTATTTTAAAAAGTGTAAATATATAGATAAGAATAAATCTTGGGGGAAAGAAGAAGAAGGATCAACAGCAAATGCATTTAATACAACAACCATGATAGAAATGGATGGTAGAGTCATATTTGATATTCAGAAAGAAATTACTAAGGGTCATAATTTAGAATCTTATAAATTAGATAATGTGTCTTCTCATTTTATGAGAGGAGTTATTTATAAAATAGTAACATTAAGGGTTATTGAGGGGACTACAAATAAAAGATATATAAAATTATATACAAAAAATATAAGACAATTAAAAATTAATGATTATATAACATTAAATACATATAGTAATGTTGGTGAAATGTTATTTATGAATGGTACTAAATTTATAATTGAAACAATTGAAGGTAATTGTATATATATAAATATAACTTTAATAAAGTTTAATTCTAAATCGTTAAAAGAATTTGAAAAAGTTGAATGGTGTTTAAGTAAAGATGATGTACCACCATCAGAAATATTTAATTTACATAAAACGGGTGGGGCATTAGGTCGTGCTAAAGTTGGTAAATATTGTATTCAAGATTGTGAATTATGTATTCATCTATTATTAACACTTGATATAATTCCAAATAATATTGGTATGTCGAATGTATGTATGGTTCCTTTAAACTTTATATTTTCAAGGGGTCAAGGGATTAAAGTAACTTCAGTTGTTTCAAAGATATGTGCAGAAAAAAATACAAGAATGCCTACATTAAAAAGAATAGAGGGTATAGATGATGGTTTTGAAGGGGCCATAGTTCTCGATCCAACGCCGGGTATATATTTAGAAGATCCAATAGTAGTTTTAGATTTTGCTTCGTTATATCCAAGTTGTATTATAGAATATAATTGTTCTCATGAAACACAAATCACATCTAAAGATTATATAAATAAATTAAAACATAAAGGTGAATTGGAAACAAAATGTAATATTGTTAAATATGATAATTATGAATATGTTAAAATAAATGATAAATCTAAAACATTAAAAAAGATTAAGAATGAAAAAAATCCAATAACAACTTGTTATTTTGCTAAATCTGAAAGAGAAATAGATGGAACCATTAAAAAAGAATCAATGGGTATATTGCCAATTGTCCTCGATCATTTATTATCAAGTAGGTCAAGAATTAAAAAAATGATAAAAAAAGAAAAAGATTATGATAAAGTTAAAGTATTGGATGGTTTACAATTGGCATATAAAGTAACAGCTAATTCGGTATATGGTCAACTTGGTTCTAAAACAAGTACTATATTTAAAAAAGAGATAGCTGCTTGTACAACATCAATTGGTAGAAGTCATATATATGATGCTGAACGAGGGGTAATTGAATGGGCTTCCAAGGAAAAATTAAATAAACCAGAAATTATATACGGTGATACTGATTCTGTATTTGTAAAATTTTCAAGAATAGATTATAATGGTAATTTATTAAAAGGGTTAGATGCATTAACATTTAGTATTAAGTGTGGAATTAATGCTGGTGAATACATTACTAATAATATCCTTCAGAAACCACAAGATTTAGAATATGAAAAAACATTTTATCCATTTGTATTGATATCCAAAAAAAGATATATAGGTGATAAGTATGAAACAATTCAAGATGTTCAAACAAATAATTATAAAAGAACATCAATGGGGATTGTTATGAAAAGACGCGATAATGCTCCAATTGTAAAGTATGTTTTTGGAAATATAATAGAAAAATTATTAGTTGATAGAGATTATGAAAATGCAATAATTTGGTTAGAAAAAACATTAAAAGATATTAAAGATGGTTTTTTTGATGGGAAATATTTTATAATAAGTAAATCGTTAAATGACTATTATAAGAATCCTGAATCTATAGCACATAAAGTATTGGCAGATAGAATTACACAAAGAGATCCAGGGAATAAACCATTAGTGAATGAAAGAATTCAATACATGTATATAAAAATACAAGAATGTGAGTTTAATGGTTATGAAAAAATTAAAAAACGAGTCCCAGATGGATTTTATAAAAATAAAAAAATAAAATATAAAACGATAGTAGAAAATGGTAAATCTAAATACAAGAAAAAAAAAATAAACCCTGGGGATAGAATCGAAACACCTCTATATATATTGGATAACAAATTAGATTTAGATTATTCTCATTATATATCGAATCAAATAATGAAACCGGTAGAACAGGTATTAGAATTACATTGTAATTATAAAGAAGGAATATTTAATAAATTTATAAATTAAGATCTGAATTTTATGTTCTTTTTAAAAAAAATAAAATATTTGATATATATATA
>CERI01010353.1_pt1 | contig 10817 bp, 13 predicted proteins | sample 350261 | NCBI WGS metagenome assembly CERI01 (sample SAMEA2620979, study PRJEB7988) | marine metagenome | isolation source: saline water (ENVO:00002010), including
AAACAAGGAGCTAAGCAAGAAGGGGGTAATACAGGAGTACCTAAAAATATGAATAGTATTGCAAATAATTTAATTAAAAACGGAACAAAAAAAAATGAGTATATTGTTACTAGACTTACTAACCTAGGATTAAGTTTAGATGAAATGCGTAAGTTAAGAGAAAAATTAGAAGAAAAAAAAGGTAACAATAACTCCTCAGCAAATACTAATAAAATAATACAAAAACTTAATACAAAAATAGTGGAGGAGGATAGGGAGATGATGGCAAAAAATCAGTAGATCAATAATAAAATAATGTATATATTATTATACAGTGGTAATTTGTAAGAGACCGTTTTTATTCATACCTGTAATTTTAATTGTGTTATTTTCTAGTAGAGATAGAATGTTTTTCCCTAGTTCGTGATTATTCTTGCTTTCTATAGAAGATGGAATGGCGGGTAGTTTTTCAATTGGTGTGTACATTAGATATTCAATCATCTGTAAATTTTCCATGTATTCTTTTTCAGATACTTTAGATTGCGTTTCTGGAATGGTTTCACCCATTTATATTATTATAAAATATTATCCTTTTAGATTTTTGAATATGTAAAAGGATTATATTTTATTTTTAATACTAATAATTTTTCAATAATATTTATTATTGATTATTTAATAAGATTCTTATTTCGTCTTTTAGTTCATCCTGAAAAAATAATAGCCCAAATCCAAACATTATAGGGGGTGGCCATAAAAATAGATCATATTGCATGTTTTTTGTTATTATTTTTTTAAACATAAGTTGATTTAACTCCCGTGCTATAAACCCAACAGACATGAGTATAAACACGTACATAATTATGAATAAAGGTCCGGATTTTCTTTTAGGTTTTCCTTCGTCTTCTCTTTTCTTTTTTATAAAAAAATATAATTTATTTACTAATAATCCTATTATTATACCCTGAATGAGTTCTATAGAACTAATAAACCCATTTATTACACCTTTTGTTACGGATTTAGTAACAGGCTTCATTCTTTATTATAACCATTAGAAATTAATATATCTTTAATTTGATTATATATCTCTTCTTCTGGTTGTGTTGAGTCTATTACATAATTATTTGGCATATTTTCATATTTACAATGTAGTTTGTTTAGGTAATCAATGTCTATATTTTGTTCTGATTCTCTTCCCCTCTTTTTTATGCGATCTAGACATACTTCTGGCGGACATCTTAGATAAATAGTATTGACTTTTTTGGTATTAAATTTAATAAATTCATCAATTAAATCAAATTCTAGATCACTAATAACAGACTCATCTTTCAACATACTTGCAAATACATGATATACAGTTTGTGGAGATCTTTCCATTGCAATAAATTGATTTTTTTCTAATTTAGAAAGAACAATTGCTTGTCCAAGAATAACTTTCATTTGAAATGAAAATCCCCATCTTTTCTTGTCAGTATAATAATTTTGTAACCAATCTACCCATTCTTCTACAGGTTCTTGTGCTACATTCATTCCTAGCTTGTCTTGTATTTTTGAGATAACAGTAGATTTACCAGATCCAATGGAGCCATCAATCGACCAAAAACTCATTTACTTATATAAATGAAGTGTATATTTTCCTTTGAGTAAAAAAACTCATATATCGACGCCACATACTATTTTCAGAGTAAGATTATGGTGATCACCATCAAAATCAAAAAGACTACCGTCTCTTTCTTTCCACGAAGCATTTAAACTACTTAACATGCTTTTACTTGTTTTGAATTTAATTGTACAGGGAGAATCTTCAGAAAAATAATAATTACTTCCTGGGTCACAGTTCAGTGCTATATTTGCAAAACAATTATCAGCTCCTTCGCAGCTTTTAAAAACACCGTTTTCATAAAATCCAGTAGATTTAAAAATACTAAATTCTTCAAAGTGTAAGTAAATATGATGTTCATTCGCGGAATTCCCGTTCGATGGTTTTGGTATAGTAGCATTAGTTAATGTTATACTTTTTATATCTTTGAGTGGGTGTTCTAAATCTACCTTATATTTATTAGTATTACCATTTACACAGTTTGAATCTATAACTATATAATATTCTCTTTCTAGTGATGGTGGTGTATTTTGTATAGGTGGTGCAAGAGATCGTTTATTATATTCTAAATTGTGTAGAAGTTCGTTTTGTAAAACTTGGTTTCTGTTGTCTATAGGGTTCATTTATATTATAGTACATATTTTATTATTCTATTAAGCGATTAATTCTCTTAGTTCTTCACCATATTTATTTATTTGATTACATACTCTTGTAACAGCACATGTTATATATAATTGTAAAAATAAATTTCCTATTATACTTACTACATACACTGGGTCTTTTAGTATTATGGATTCAGGAGGTGTTGTTTGTTGTAGATACACGTAGTAGATGAATGTTATGTTTATAAGTTTTAGAATAAGAGAAATAATACAAAAAATAGAATAGCTGTGTAGATATCCTACGTGTAATTTTTTTGCTCCAATAAATCCATACATTGAACAAAATGCATTAAAAACATAAATTATGTTATAAGAATAAGAAATAAGATATAATGAGAATATTATGTCTGAAAATGTAAAAATTTGTATAAAAAATCTATCTGATTTGAATTTAATTAATGTAAATGTTCTTATACCATCTTCTATGGTTTCTTCTGTGATGTGTAAAGTATCAGAATTTACAAAATCCATTCTGCATAAAGGGCAGGACCATAATTCTTGTGTATTTTCTTTATTTTTACTAACTTTTATCCATTCTTCTATACATTCCTTATGAAAAGGGTGGTTGCATTCCAATGTGGATATTTGACTTGTTTCTGTAATTTCGTCTAAACATATTGAACATATATTTGCTGACATAAGTATGTTTATATATTATATCATTTATTTTTTAAAAAGTTGTCTTGTTTAATATTGTAATTAACGTTTTGTACCTCCATTATAAGGATACCCGTGATTATTTTTTATCATCCATTCGTTTATATTTATTTTATTTGCACATATTGTTCCTAGTGGTCTTCCATATTTATCAAATTCTCCAAATTCTATTTCTACTACTTTATTGAAAATAAGAGATTTTAATGCATCTCTTGCTTCTTTAGCTCTTTTTATTTCATCTTCTCTATTTTCTTTTGATTTAAGAGGTTTCATTTCAGGGCTATCATAGCCAAGCATTCTTACTTTCCACTTGCATGGTTTATTATTTAGTATAATTATTACGTGTATTGTATCGCCGTCGTATATATGTACTGGTTTACACTTTAATTTTTTACCAGCAAGACTCCAAAATGATATATTTTTAATAACATTACCATTATCAGCATCTATTCTCTTTAATTTAATATTATGAAGTATGTTTTTCAACCAAAACATTTATATAAGTAGTGTATTTTTTCCTCTAATTGTAATTATTGTATTACTGGTATATAAACGGGTTTAAAATATAATATTTTATATAGTATAAAGCACGAATGAGATTAATAACAAGTATTGATGTTGGTATAATTCATTTTGGGTTGACTATGGTAGAAGTGGATGATAAATATCAAAGAAAGTCTATTATATTTTGCAAGTTGATAGATATGACTTGTATGAGACATAATATGGTAAGTAAGGAGTGTTGTAAATTACATCATGACAATTGTTCAGCTGATTGGATAACACATCTTGTTCAAGAATATCCTAAACCTTTTTATGACAGTGAAATAATTCTCATAGAAAGGCAGCCACCACAAGGTCATAAAGATATAGAGCAACTTGTTACACTATTGTTCAGGGATAAAATAAAAATAATGAGCCCTAATACAATGCATGCATATTTTGGTATAGGTCACTTGGATTATGATGGTAGAAAAGATGCTGTGGAAAAGATAGTTTTTACTAAAATGAAAGGAATGTTAAATAAAAATAAAGTAGTAAATGATTATCTTAAATCGTTATACAGAAAACATGATCTGTGTGATGCTTTCTGTATAATGATTTATTATACTGACAAGGAAATGGAAAAATGTAGAATAAATGATTTATCTAAAAAAACAGCAGAATATCTTAGAAATAATAATATTGATTTAGAAATTTTTAGATATAAAAAATTAACTATATAAATATGATGATATGATAGACATTTCTTCATCTATTATCATACATACATACATATAATTCTCTTTGGGTGGGTTATTTATAAAGTGATCTATTATTTTTTTATTGATTAAAGTATCCGTGTTATAGGTGTCGTCTATTAATTCTGCGTCTTCTATTGTTATAAATACATAATTGTTTTTGTTTGTATCTACTAATAATATACCAAATCCTTTATTTTCAACCCCTTCTATGAAAGCTTCTTTGAAAGTGTTGTAATTATCATTCAGAATATCTTCTGGATTTTCCATTTAATTTATAAGTACGTCTGTTATTTTTTTGTAATAATAAACGTTTTTCTTGATTTTTAGATTCTAGTATTATTTTTCTAATATTTTGTATAGCTTTCTTATTTTTATTTGCTTTTGGTTTATTATAATATTTAATTGTTTTATCCATTTTTAATAAAATTAATTTTGGCTTTATATATTTGCGTGATGAACTCGTGCTCAACGGGATGCCAATACCCATACTCCAACCCCCACCCATACCAAAACCCCTACTCTTACCTTTTATGGGAGTTGTTTTTTGTGTGGATTGTTTTTCAGGTTTTTGTTTTTCTATAATATTAACTTTTATGGTGGATATTCTAGTAGATATTGAGTCTATAAATAAGTTTTCATTTAATATAATATCTTTTTGTAAATTTCTTTTTATTATAAGCATTGGTGATTTTTTTGTATCTAGTTTTATTTTTTCATTATTAGTGTCATCGAAAATTTTTACTCCGCTAATATTATTAAAAGGTGATTTAGAATTTACACGCTTTAAATGGTTGAATATATCTTCATTGCCTTTATATAATTTTTTTGTTATTTTTTGTTCTTTCTTGAGTAAAGATCTAAGTGGTATTTCTATGAATAATTTTATTATTTCGTCATTTGACATATTTATTATTTTTCTCATAAGATTTGGATTTTTTATGTCTATACCAGAAAAATCAAACATTAAACTACTAATAGTACCACCTTCTAGTGGTATTAACACTCCACAAATAATATCAGATTCCTTTAATTCTAAATTAACATTGTTTATTTTCATTTTATAGTCATCAAATACTCCGAATCTTCCTATAAACTTATCTGTTTTTCTAACATTTACTTTTTGTAAATCAAATGATGGCGATAGCCTATTAAATACTAATGGCACTTTGTAATTAGATTTGCTTAAACTTTTTGTCTTTTTTATTTTCAATAATTCAGTAAAAAATTTATTATGTGGTTTCCACCCGTTTTCTACTTGTTTTTTTTCGTATGTGACTTGATTTTTAGAAAAATTAATAGTAGTTGATGGATCAAGAAGAATAAATTGATAATTTTTTTCTATTGTTATAGAGTTCATACCACCACCTATGGTACTTACATCACTTGGTGTTATTCCTTGTAATATAAGATTTGTTGTTTTTGGATTAAGTTGTTTCATTAGTTTATTTTTTTTTCTTTCTTTGTAATTCATTGTTGCTAAGAATGTAATTTTACCTGGGTTTAAAAAATTAAAATTTTCAAAATATCTCATGTCTTTGTGTATATATATTTCCGAAAAAGAAGTTTTACATTCGCCTGGTATGTTAGTAAAATATTCTTGTTCAAGAGTTTCTGCCGTTTTTAAAGTTGGTTCATCATTTTCATTAGTTAATAATTTTTTACTTATCAGAAATCCTTTGCTGGAAGTTGAAGTTCTAAATAATCTATTTAATATACCCCTGAATAATATTACAGATGCAAGTCTTGTTTTTATAATAGATTGAGAAGACTTTGATTTTATAGAACTTTCGTCTCTTAGTTTATAGTAAGCTCTGCTATAATCACCCATTATTTTTGAGATAAACATCAAAGATCTTCTTGTGTATATTGTTATAAGTGGCTTTTTTATATTAAATATAGTATTAGGATTGTTTATTTTATCGTAAATATTTGGCAAAACAATACACGGAAAATGATTAAATATATTCTCTTGTCTTATAATGAATGAAACCAAATTATTAAACAATAATTGTTCTAATTTATCCTTCCCCTCGCATAAATCAAGTACTTTTTTATTATCAGTTTCTACTTTTCCTACACTATTTGAATGATAGTGGTGTATTAACTGACCCCATAAAAATGCATTAGTTGCTATCATATTATTTTTTGTTTTTTCGTCTAGACCTAACATACCACCACCCTTTTTTTGTTTTACTGACCCCCCTATTTTTGATTTAGCTTTCATTAAATTTAATAGTACTTTTCTTTCTGTTGGTAATAATTTTCTACTTTTTTGGTCTTCTGTTCGTTTGGGATATATTTCTATTGTATTTATTATTGTATTTGACTCTTTTTTTTTCATCTCGGTGCTTATATTTGATATAAATAGGTCAGAGTATTTATTAGATATATTCACATTTTTTATATAGAGTTGAGATTCTCCTTTTGTAAAAATAAAGTTTAGAATGTCTTTGTTATTGGAGTTATTAACAAAATTAGACCAATTTTCCATATATTTATATATTATACTATCTCCAAAAAACGAATTTAGTAAATCCACTCCATTTCGTAGACTTTCTTTTATTGCAGCTCTTGCATAGTCATTTTGTGACAAAGACCCTTGTTGATTTCCTTTTTTTTTGTGAATTTTTACAAAGAAATCAATAAGTTCATTTACATTTATATTCATAACACCATCAACAAAATCGTCTAAGGAGTATCCATCATCTATAGAATCGTGTATTCCTGTTAAACTTTTTTCAAGTATACGTTTTATTTCGCTTTCGCTATTTGTTTTATAATTTATATTTGAGTTCTTAGTAGAAAGATCAAAAATATCCTTTATAACCGATTTAGTTTTATTTTCCGTTTCAGTACCTTTTTTATTATTAGAACTCAATAAATAATCAATATTTCCCTTTGATTTTATATTTCCTAAGATATTTTTAACTATTTGTTTTTTTTCAGTTGTGTTTGCTATTTGTAAAAATTGGTTTTTCAATATTTGATCAATAATATTAGAAGTAAAAGACTCTAGAGAAATGTAGAAATAGTCACCGGGTAATACTACTTTTTTTACACTAGCCTGGTCTATAAAGACTCCGTCTATTCCTCCTATTTTTGTTTTATAGGAACCTTGTTTTTTAGTAAACTCGGCTAATGCTAGTTGTATATCTTGTTCAGAAATTGAATATTTAGATAAACCTATCATGTTGTATTTGGTTTCTAATAATTCTGATTTTTTGGGGTTATTTGAAGGAATGTGTATTACACCATCTAATAATATATTCTTATTTAATAATGGGTTATATGATATTATTATACCCTTTGAATACTTCTCGGTAATAGTTGTTCTTGCTTTATCAATCCTACCTAATTTTGGTGGCGTTACAGGTTTCTTATCCATTCTATAATATATAAATATTTTATTTATTATTTTTCAAGTTATTAGAATTATTCCAAAAATTATCTAGATCATTTGTGTTATCTTCATTATCTTTTATGATACAAAAGTCACCCGGTAACCAATTTGTCTTTATTGCTCTATCTATACACCTTTTATCCGTAGGTAATTCTTTTTGCGGAGGTTCTTCTGTTCCTTCATTAAGATCTTCCCATTCATAAAATTCGTGGTCCATTACTTACTATATTTATTTAATTATTCTGTTTTTTCCCTAACTATTTCTTTTGCATTTTTCAAATAAGTAGTTGCTATATTTTTTATTTTATCTGAATTTGTCTTGTATATTTTTTTAGCTTCGTTATCGTCTGGTATTTCTAATTGTAATGTGCTAAATTGTTTCAATAAGGAGTGATATGCACTTTCTATGATAGTATATTCTCTTCCGTAATCAATATCATCCGAGTCTTTACTCATTTTGATCTTTGTAAGAGTATTATGCATTACTTTTATTTTTTTCTGTATTTCTGGTATAGTCTTTGGAGAAAACAAGCAAAATTTTTTAATCTTATTTATTAGACTATCTAGTTCAATATTTCCTGTTTTTATTTTTTGTATAGATTCAGAACAAGCACCTCCGTCGAGATCTTTATCACTACTTGTATTTTCAGACCCTGTTTTATTATCTATTAAGAATGTGTTCGTGTAATTATAACCTATAAATGTAAAAATTAACATTATTGCCCCTATAAACATCAACTGTTGTTGGTACATTTTACTTAACGCTTTTATTTATTTTATTCATTTTTAACGACCTTCCTGCTATTTTATCTTCATATTCTTTTTTGTTTATTAATCTGTCAAATAGTTGATCAGTTGCTTGGGAGAGAGATTTTTCATATAAGTCTCTTTTGTTTTTTTCTCCATTTTTTAATACATGTATTGGAGGTACGTACATTGTTGTTTTTATGTTTTTCTTCTCATCGGGAAACAACATATCTTGTATTTTACTATCTAATAATCTCCCTTCTGATTTATAATCCTTACAGTATCCGAATCTTCTGTTTTTGAGAGTTTCGCATCTACACCAGCATTTTTGATATATATAATTTTTGTCAATAAGAAAGTATATTCTGTTACTATTATGTAGATCATTTAGATTCATACAGAATCTACTGTCAGTAAATAACAAATAACATATATAATTTTCATAATTAACTCTTTTTATGTTTGTTATTTTTACATCCTTATATACATTTGGCATTGTTGTATTAACAAATTTTTGTAGCTTTTTCATTTTATTTTCTTCTAATGTTACCATCTGGCTATTTGCGCTTTCATATGCATCACCTCCTATATTAAACAAATTTTTAGTACCTTTGAATTCTGTAAGTTTTTTTTGTTTCTTCTTTGTATTATCTACGAAAAACTTTTCAATTATATTAATTTCTTTTGGTAATTTTTCATAATCACTTTGAATAGATACTTCTTTTATCATTTTTTCATTATTTTCTTTTAACTTTTGTAAATTTTTCTGTAAATTATTTCCTTTTCCGTCTATAACCATAAAGGGTCTATAAGGTCTTCCTTCATCTATCTTTCCAGATCCTTTACAAACATTACAAGTTTTTGTTTCTATTTTTCTAGATCTACAGTGCTGGCATGGTTGTATTTTTCTGGACCCAATCATTCTGATACCATTGGCTTCGAATACGCATTTGTCAATTACATCTTCCCATGGATTTACATCAGGTCTTGTTCCACCGTGTTTATTCAAAGCTTCTAAGCATATGTTTCTTATACCAAGAGCTGTTTGTTTATCTACAAAAATTTCCGGCCATCTTAAATGTATTCCTGTTTTTTCCCATAATTTACCACCAATATTCTTTTGTTTGTTTTTACAAGTGCATACTATTACTCTTGTTTCATGTGGTGTATAGTTATCTCCTAAATTATCAAAAATACTTTTCTGTATTATAACAATAATATGTTTTAATGTTTCTTCTGGAAGTGCTATTGAATTCAGTAAATCTAAATCGAAAAATAGGCGAAAAATTTCCGTCTTGTTTTCTATCATATACAGTTTTTCGTCATTTACATTTAATCTTTGTGCATAATAAGTGAGAAATTTGTCTCTATTTTCTTTTGGGATACAAATCTTACCACCATCTAACAATAAATGTGTATATACCCTTTTGTCTCCTTGTTTCATGAAATAGCCATTATCTGACAAATACTTTTTAATAACACTCTGATTTCCATTCATTATGTTATATATTATAATCTGACCTTTAAATATTATTTTTATAACTTATTTTACAATTAAACTTAAAACTATCTTACTTTACTTTTAAAATGACAACAGAAAATACAGATAAAAGACTACACGGTAAATGCAAATGGTATGATAAGAAAAAAGGATTTGGTATAATTCAGTGCGAAGATAATGATTATTTTGCTCATTATACAAACATAAATATGAGTAAACAGTTTTTAAATGATGAATGTAAAGTTCATTTTTATGCAGAATATGATGAAGATACAAAAAGGAATCTAGCAAAGGATATTGTTGTTCTATTAGATAATAAAAAACCATATAGAAATACAACAAATTTTGATCCAATTTCTAGTGCATCTACAGAAGATATGAAAGTAAAAGTTATGTCAGCTGGTGCAAAAAATATATCAGTATCACCAAGAGACGTGATAATTATTCCTAATATGTTTGCTGATAGTACTATTTTTTCTAGGTTAAAAGAAGAAGTTAAAAAAAATGATGTAAATTTTAAATCTTGGCACGGAGACACACATTGGATTGCAGATGATAAAACTGGTAATTGGAAAGATCCTCAAGCTGCACCAGTTTTTAATACTATTATAAACAAAATCAAAATGTTTTTTAATATGGATGTACAAGCTACTCGATTGAATTGGTATAATACACTAGATGAATGGAAACCGTTCCATCATGACGCAGCAGCTATAAAAGAGGATAAAGCAAATACTCAAAATTTTACAGTTGCTATTTCATTTGGTGTTACAAGAGATGTGACATTTGAACATGCGAAAACTTTTTCAAAGGTCTCATTCGAAATACCAGATTGTTATACATATGCATTTAGTAAAGATGTTAATGTTACATGGAAACACGGAATTCCACCAGTAATGAACAAAGTAAATAATGATGAAAACCAAGAGAGAATTTCTATAATAATGTGGGGAAAAATCAATCAAACCGAATAATTAACATATTTTAAACATTAAATATTTATATATAAAATGTCAAAAGAATTAACAAA
>CERI01006735.1_pt1 | contig 10815 bp, 7 predicted proteins | sample 350261 | NCBI WGS metagenome assembly CERI01 (sample SAMEA2620979, study PRJEB7988) | marine metagenome | isolation source: saline water (ENVO:00002010), including
CATTTAAATTAGTTAATTTAATTTAAGTCTAATATAAAATTAACATAAATTTAGAATAAATAATAAATCATTTTTTTGGAAAAAAATGAATATAAGAATAATTTCTAAATTTATTAGGTGAAAGGTTAATAATGGCATATGAATCAAATTTTGACTATAATGGCAGTGTATCCAAAATTACAAAAGTCCGTTTTGGTATAATGAATGATGAAAAGGTAAGAAAGCAATCGGTAGTGGAGGTAATTCATCATGACACATTTTGCGGTAATGAGCCAGTAATAGGTGGTTTATTTGATCCTCGTATGGGTGTTCTTGAATATGGTCAAATATGCAGCACGGATCTTAAGTCAAATAAGAGTACTCCTGGTTATTTTGGTCATATTGAACTATCTGTTCCAATATTTCATGTGCAATATTTTCCTATAGTTCAGAAAGTATTGAAGTGTGTGTGTTATCGCTGTTGTGAATTATTGCATACCTCTGATGGAATAGAAAAAAAGAATAAACTGAGTTATGTAATAGAACAAAGTAAAAAAGTAAAGAAGTGCCCCAACTGTGACGCAATTCAACCTGATAAATATATAAAAACTGATTTATGTAAAGTTCATGGCTTGTGGAATGGAAGTATTGTAAATAATGTTCAAATTGAAGAGACAAAGTTAGATATGACATCTGAATATACTGAGGGTTTATTTAATAAAATGAGTGATGATACTTGCGAAAGTATTGGTTTTAATAAAAACTTGAGTCATCCTAAATGGATGATAATGCGTACTTTTCCAGTGTGTCCTCCATCTTGTCGTCCATCTGTTCATCAAGATAATGGACAGCGTATGGAAGATGATATTACAATAAAATATTGTGATATAATCAAATACAATAATTTTATAAGAGAGAAGATGAAAACTGATCCGAATGCGAAAATCCTTGAAGATTGGCACAATATTTTACAATATCATTGTTCAACTTTAATAGATAATGAGATAGCTGGAGTTTTGCCTGCTGCCCAACGTTCTGGTCGTCCTTTGAAAGGTTTAAGACAAAGATTGAAGGGTAAAGAAGGTCGTATTCGTGGTAATTTAATGGGAAAGAGAGTAAATTTTTCATCTCGTACAGTAATTACTCCAGATCCTGTAATAGATATTGATGAGTTGGGAGTTCCTAAGAAGATTGCGGTTCAATTAACATATCCTGAGAAAGTAACAAAAAACAATATAAGTTATCTAAAAAAATGTGTAAGAAATGGAACAAGCTATTATCCTGGAGCTCGCGCGGTTTATAAGAAAAAATCTGGTAAGACTATATCTTTGAATCATATTGATAAGATTCAGTTTTCTAAGATGGTTGAAATAGGAGACATTGTAATTCGTCACATAAAGAAAGGTGATTGGGTAATTTTCAATCGTCAGCCTTCTCTACACAAGATGAGTATGATGGCGCATCGTGTTCGAATTTTAGATGGTTTGACTTTTCGTTTGAACATTAGTGCGACAACTCCTTATAATGCGGATTTTGATGGTGATGAGATGAATATGCATGTTCCTCAGAGTGTAAGTTCTGAGAATGAAATCGCAACTTTGGCTTCTGTTAATAAACAGATAATAAGTCCTGCTTTGAATATGCCTATCATAACATTTGTTCAAGATGCAGTACTTGGTGGTCACATAATGACTATGGATTGTTCAACCCGATTTAGTCGAGGGGAAATGATGAATGCATTATCTATTACGAAAACAAATATGAATTTATTGAATAATGATATAAAAGAATCTTATAGTGGTTGTGATGCGTTGTCTTATTGTATTCCTGATATAACTGTAAATTTGAAGAATCGCCGAGGACAAAGAGTGATTATTAGAAATGGAAAAATTTTAGAAGGGTCTGGAAACTTTGATAAGAAAGTATTTACGAGTCTAATTCATAGTATATTTCGTGACAAGGGTTCTGATGCTTGTGCGAAGTTTTTCAATAATGCGCAACATGTAATAAGAGCTTATTTGATAAAGAATAGCTTTTCTGTGGGTATTCGTGATTTAGTGTTGGATAAAGATTTTAGTAATGATATAGATAAAGAAATAAATCAACAGAAATTAGAAGTTGAGAAAACAATTCAAACGATTCATTTGAACATATTTGAAAATCTAACATCATATTCTGAGAGAGTAGCTTTTGAGAATAAAGTAACTCAGCAATTGACAGCTGCTCGTAGTGCTGCTGAGAATTTATTGAAGAATCGCTATGATAATATAAATAGTAATCGTTTTATGAATATGGTTGATGGAGGTTCTAAAGGTAAATTGATTAATTTAGCTCAAATGACAGCATGTCTTGGTCAGCAAATTATTGAAGGTAAGCGTGTTCCGTATGGTTTTGATTTTAGAACTTTACCCCATTATACAAAATATGATGATACTTCTGAGGCGCGTGGTTTTGTGCATAGTTCTTTTCAAAGAGGTATGAATTCTTTGGAGTTCTTCTTTCATGCGATGGCGGGTCGTGAAGGTATTATTGATACAGCTGTAAAGACATCTTCCACTGGATATATCCAACGTAAATTGATGAAAGCTTTGGAGGATTATAAGATAAGTTGGAGTAAAAATGTGAAAGATGCGCAAGGAAATATAGTGCAGTTTCTGTATGGTGATGATAATGTGGATGGTATATCTTTTGAATTTCAAAGCGTTCCAATAATTGAAGTAAGTGATTTCGATAGTGAATATAAAATGAGTGGTTTAGATGTTGAATCTAACAAGTTAATGGATGTATTCTACAAAGATTTCAAAGAAATGAAAGATTGGTATGTAAAAGATATATTTGGAAACTCTCCCGAGGGAACAATAAAATATCCTGTTCATATAGTTCGTACTTTAAATAGTTGTTTATGTGATAATCAAGATAACTCGTGTGAATCTGATAAACTAACTGTGAAATATATCCTATCAAATTATGAATTCTTATTCAGTAAGTTAAAGATTCATAGTTTTAATGAAGGTACTTGGATGTTTAAATTTATGATATATAATCATGCTCATCCAAAGAAGTTAATTGAAACTATGAAAATTAGTGTAAATGAATTTAATAAATTTTTGGTAAAAGTATATGAATTATTTATTGAATCTCAGATAGAGGCTGGTGATGCGGTTGGTCCTGTAGCTGCGCAATCAATTGGTGAGCCCTGCACTCAATTGACTTTGAACACTTTTCATTTATCTGGTGTTGGTGGTAAATCTACAGTAACTCGTGGTGTTCCTCGTTTGCAAGAATTATTTCATCTAAGTAAAAATCCAAAGAATCCTTCTTTAACGGTATATGTAAAATCGAATATAAATAAAGATAAATCTTCAGTACAACGTGTATCTGCTGAGATAGGTTTGATACGAGTATGTGATTTTGTGACTCGAACAGATATAACTTATGAGAAATATAATAGTAAGTATTGTGAATTTGAAGATTTTAATGAAACATTTGCGAAATTGTCAGAAAATAAAATAAAATCTGATTGGTATTTAAACTTATATTTTAATAAGAAAGTGTTATTGGATAAACATATTGAAATGGAAGATATCTATTACAGTATTTTAAAGTTATTTGAGGATAGTATAAAATGTACTTATTCTGATGATAATTCTATCGAAAATTTCATAAGGATAAGTGTTGATCCAAATAATAGTGAATTTAAGAAAGGATTGCCATCTAATAATGAGAATATAATTGAGATAGCAATTCTAAGACATATTGAATCAAAATTAATGGGTGATTTAATTGTACGTGGAGTCGATGGTATAGAAAATGTTACTTTACGTCAAGAGCTTGGTCCTTATTCTGAGAAAGAGTGGCTAATTGATACAGTAGGTTCTAATGTGCTGGATGTAATATTACATCCGGATGTAGATATGTATAGAACAGTATCAAATGATATTCATGAGATGTATCAGATATTTGGTATTGAAGGTGCAAGAAATGCACTAATTCGAGAGATTCGTGAAGTAATGGATGAAGCATCTGAGATAGATCCTCGGCATATACATTTGCTTGTGGATATGATGACAAAAAATGGTATGTTAATTCCAATTGACAGAAATGGAATGAAGCTTACTGATGTAGGACCATTAGCGAAGTGTTCTTTTGAAGAGGCCGACCAACAATTGTATAAAGCAGCTATAAATGCGGAATCTGATATGGTAAGTGGTGTATCATCTAATATAATCTTTGGGCAAGCTCCTCCTTGTGGTACTGGAACAGTAAATGTGAAATTAGATGAGGAATATTATTTCAATTTAAAAAATACAGAGCTAAATGATAATTCTGAAAGTGATGAAAATGAAGAGATAATGTTTGATGTAGATGATTAAAAATATTAATTGATATTAATATGTCAAATATATGGACAAAAAATCCCAGTGTTCTTTTTAACTATAATAACTTAGGATATTTTATTCCAACTGATGATATGACTTATATTGAAAAATTGAATGCGATAACAAGATTTATAATCTACTTATCAGTTCTAATTTTTATAGTACATGGTGATGTGAATATATTTTTTTTACCAATACTTGTGATGCTTTTTATTTACTTTATTGTGAATTGGGGTTTAGGGTTGGATGAGTTGAATGAACAGTTCCGTGTTACTAAAACTGAGTCATGTCAAAATCCAACAGTAAATAATCCATTTATGAATATATTACCAGTTGATGAGAGAGATCGAGACAAAGCATGTGATTATGATTCTGAAGTAAAAGAAACAATAAATTCTAAATTCAATGTAAATTTATACAAAGATTTAAATGATGTGTTTGATAGAAATAATTCACAAAGACAATTTTATACAATGCCTTCATCAACTATTCCTAATAATCAAACTGATTTTGCGAAATGGCTTTATGATACAAAGCCCATATGTAAAGAAGGGAATTGTTAAAACAAACATTTATATCAGAAAAAAAATGGCTTAAAGGAATTATTGTTATAGTATATCATACAAGAATGTCTAAAACTACTGAAAAAGTTCAAATTCGTACTGTAGTACTTGCCGACCGTAAAGAAATCTTAACATCAATTCAAAAGGACTTATCGAGTTCTGATAAAACAGTTGTAGAAGGAGTTGTAAAAAGTCTTGTTCAAGGTAATTTTGATAAGTATATGAGCATTGAAGTGCCGAATGTTAATGAACGCCGTCGCAAGAAGAAAGTCCAACGTTATCGTAAGACCTCGCCTTATCTCGCGTTTTGTGCTTGGTTCCGTGATCAAAACCGAGACAAAAGTGGAAAATTGAAGGAAAATGTTCTTGATATTACAAAGAAAGCTGGTGCCAAGTGGGGTTCTATGAGCGAAGCTGACCGCAAGCCTTGGGAAGCGAAAGCTGCTGAAATCTCAGCTAAAGAAAAAATCAAGTTTGATAAGATGAATGCTTCTACAAACAACGCGCCTTCTATTATGGAAATTAAAGGTATGAAAAAATGTGAATTGACGGATTTGGCGAATAAGAATAACATGGAAATTAACCCCAAAATGAGTCTAAAACTGACTCGTGAAAAATTGGTAGAATTTTATCATCCTTCCAATCGCCCTACTGAAGGTGAAATCACAAAAATGAAAAAGGCAGAATTGCAAAAACTAATTGAAAAGGTTGGACTTGAAAGTGACAAAGATATTAAATCAATGCAAACAGTTCTAATTAGTCATTATTCGCAAGTTGGTAGTGTTTGCTGATTGACAACATAAGATATTCTCTGAATCCGTGCTTTTTTGAATATTTTGTCACCATCGTAGTACCATTTTCTTTTTTTATTGTCCCATTTCCCTCCATCTTTTTTTATGATGTCCTTTTCCTGAAATGAACTATCAATGTAGTATATTTTAGGAAACATTTCAATTTGTTGTTCATTAATCATTTGAACAATTGTTTTATATTCCGTGTTAAAATCTTTAAATATACAATTATTAATAATATCATTTTCAATATTATATTGATTATTCTCAGAAATTTGTAATTTATTATGGTAACACATAATTTTTCTCATTGCATCTACATCTGTAAGTGCATTGTGAGCATTTGTTAATTTTTTTTTGAGTAGGGATTCATATATATATCCTAATTTATATTTTTGTAGATCTGGAAACCATTTCTTAAATAGTTGCAATGAATCACAAAAGCTACAGTCAAAATTAATCATTGAATGCAATCCATATCTATAAATTTCAAATATAAGAAGCTTAAAATCAAAATCAAATCCATTGTGGGCACATAATATTATTTTATTAGCATTTTCATATTTCTTATGATATTGAATCCACTCAATTAGTTGTTTTAGTACTTTTGGAAATATTTTAGCATTTTTAATCTGAGAATAAGGAATTTTGTGTATTTTTGCAGCTTCTGAGTATTCATTATATGTTTCTAAATTTGGATTTACTAATTTATCAAACGAATTTCTTGGCTTTCCTTTTTTTCTAAGCAAAATTGCACCAATTTGCACAATTCGTTCTTTTCGAAAATCTAATCCGGTAGTCTCAAAGTCAATATTTATAACTAATGATTTTTGTGTATTTGATAATTCCGACATAAGTTATTATAATTTACTATAACTTTATTGCCTCATTTTTTTATATTTAGTAGAAAAAAAAATTATACCTCTATTATTCATGTGTGATTTTCTATATAGGAATATTGTTTCATATATACCTCTAATAGACCAACCAATTGTTTCACGAATGTCTTTAAAAACATATGTTCAAATAAAAATAGATAGATTACAAGCAATACCAATGTTAGTTGATATATTATGGCATGCACCTATGTTTTGTAGTAGATATTGTGTTTGCAAAGTTGCTTCGAATATTGATAGAATAGAATATTATAATAAAAGATTATGTATCAATTGTAATTAATTTAATGGGTTAGTCTATTCTTGAGAATCATCTTGTGTATTAGTATCTTCGGCGTTATCATTAGCTTCTTCAGCTGTAACAATTTCATTTGAAATCAGTTGAATACGGTTTAGACAACGTCCTGAAAATGCGGCATTTTGAGTTAAAAATTTAGTAAGACGTTCAATGTAGGATTCAAATTCAAGTGTTAATTTCTGTTTTTGACTTTCAAGATTCATTATTAAATTGCCAACGCTAAATCCACGGGATTCCTTTTCTTGAGCAGCATTAATTCTTGCGGTAAATGTTCCAATATCATCGGCCAGTTCTCTAAGATTACTTGTGGTACAATTAATAAGAGCAAATATTTCATTCATATCGTATTTAGCAAAAGGGTCTTCTATTTGTGGAGGAACATCTGGTATTGGTTCTCCCATTGCATCTTTGGCAGCAGGATTATCAACCATTACCGGTGGATAAGGAACCATATTTCTAAACTTTCTATCTTTAACTTGTTGTCTTGTTGAACCCGATGGGATTTCTTCGATTGCTAATGCGCTTTCGATAATTCCATCACAATATTTATATAAATCCCCATACAATTTTTTGATATAAACATCTTTCATATGAACAAAAAAATCGTAATCAATTTGTAAGCTATCTTTTTGGAAACCAAGAGTGTCAAGAGAAGTTCCAACATCGTAACCCCTTTCTTGATCAGCAAGCATTTCTTTTTCAAAGTCATTAATAGACATTATATCACTTGCAAGATTTCCAATGAATTTATCCATTTCAGTGTATTTTGAATTAATTTCATTTAAAACAGTGTTGTATGTATCAGAATCTATCATATCTCTTAAGTCACTTTCAGTAGGTTTTATTGCCGTCATATATGATTATAAATTACAAATTTAATATAAATTGAAATTTAAAATTACATATTAGTTTATATTACAGCATATGCAAGAATATTGTTTTGTATATTTAGTATAAAATTTATATACAAACGTATTATATATATATAAAATACTAATATAATTTAATAAATCAATAATACTATTTATTAATCGTTCCTGCGTATGCCATTTTGATATAAAAAAGCAGTAATCTCTGTTTTAAGTGTTTTTAACTGTCTTAGTTCCGAAGCAACATTTTTTACATTTTCAGACTGTAATACTTCCAAATGTTCATCTTCTTCATTATGAAGATTAATATTTTGAGTATGAACATTCTTTAAATTTTCATATAAATTTTTGATTTCAATTAATTGTTCTGAAACATTAATGCTATTATTCTCAATGAACCCTTCTATTTCTTGTGTTGTTTGTTCATAGTTTTTTTGTTTTAATATTGAATTAATTTGATTTTGTTCTTGTAATTCCTCTCTTAGTTGTTGTATAAAAATAGCTGTAGTATTCTTATCATAACCAGGAATTTGATCTATAATATTTGCATTTTCTACAGATTGTGTTAATAAACTTGAACTGTCGATATTGGTTGTGTTTATTGAATTGTCGGTATTAGTTGTATTCATATTATATTTCTGACGAATTAAATCAAAACGATTTGAACTCATTAATAAAACGGATATTTTAAAGTTTTATCAGGAATGTTATATAATATCTAATATATGATAGATATTTCGATTTTAGGGAGAATGGTTAATTTTATTAATTCTAAAAATGGATATTTATTTGATACAATATTGGATAATGATAATAATGACATAATTGATGTTAATGATATGATTCAGATGTCAATGATTTTGTCTTATAATAAGGAAGTATATATTCCTAACACTTATCCATTATTATTTGACTTTGAAGAAAATAATATGTCTGAATATATTGAAACTCCTTCGGTTTTAGATGCAAATCCAAGTACGTGGATAGTTGGTACTGGCGCAACAGAAAGTGGTGGTACAGGACCATCTTCTGCCGCAAGTAATGACAATTATATCTTTGTAGAATCTTCATTTCCTAATTATCCTACAAAAGGCCCATTTATAATGAGTATTGAATTATTTTTAACTAATAATGTTGAGTTAAGTTTTTTGTACCATATGTTTGGTACATCACATAATGAAATATCTGGTGTAAGCTCATTATTTCAATTGAAAATAAATAATAAAAATGTTTTTGAATTGAGTGGAGATCAAGGTGATAATTGGATTAATTATAGTAAAATTATAAATAAAGGGTTTAAAAAAATAAGTTGGGAATTTACAACAGGTAATTCATATCAATGTGATTTTGCAATAGATAAAATAGAATTTGTATTAGTTCCTGACACAATAGAACCAGAACCTGAACCAGAACCCGAATTCGTTCCAGAACCAGAACCTGAATTACAACCAGAACCTGAACCAGAACCAGAAGAAATAATTACAGAAAATTTTAGAGTGTTATATTCGTTAAAGGATTATACCTCAAATATAAGTTATAATTCATTGAGTGCATCTGATAATTGGCTATATTATAATCCTTCTATTAATTCTGAAATATATTTTGCTTTGGTAACAAGAACTCAAAGTACAACAAATAAAGTAATTGTTCTCCAAATTAATAAAACAACGAAAGATGTCCAATTAGTAAATTTAGATCCAAATCAATCCGAAGTGTATTGGAATCCAGTAGATAGTAATGCTATATGGTTAGATATAAAAGTCGCATATGGTAATTCTGGAGATTATGGTTATGTATCCACAGAAGGAGGGAGTTTGACAGGTTCAACTGCTTTTACAAATAAGGTTGTTCATGTATATAAATTAGATACATTATATAGTGATGGATATTATACTTGCGTAAATACTATACCAGCAATTTCATATCATAATTTGCAAACTTTTCAGAGTACATCTAAAGATGTGTCATATTTATATGGTGTTGGTGGTAAAAGAAACGCATTAGAAATATATGACTTATCAGTAGATCCAGAAAAGCCATATTATTTGGGTGGATATTTATCTTATCCAGAAGGATATTATCATGTTCATACTGGAGGCATATCGCAAACTAATTACAATGAGTTATACATACATGATATGTGTGTTGCAGACAATTTTTCGCAATTTCCAGAAAAAATTTTAGGATTTACGGCGTGTATATATTGGACAAGTTGTGTAATCTTAGATTTAACTGATCCCACAAATGTAACATCTTTGGTAACTGTTGTTGATCCTGCATTCCAAAATCCAACTTTTTATAATTATGGGCTGCATCATTCTTGGCTTACTCCAAATAATGAATTTTTAATTGTAGGAACCGAGGGTTATACCAAAAATGTATGGTTTATAGATATAAAATCAATATTTGAATACTACGAAACTAACGGAAATTTCTATTTTGATGCTTCTGGAACGGATCTAACTGTACCAACACCATATGTTGGAGAATTACAATTTTTAACATCTGAACTTGGGACAAATATGCATAATCAATATTGTTATCCAATTGCAAATGATGATGACAACTTTTTAGTTCTGAGTTCCGCTTATGCATCTGGAACAAGTATAACAAAAATGAATTATCAAAATATAAGAAATGGATTACAAAATGTTGGTACAGGCAATAATTTATATCCAGCAATAATAGAGCAACAAGTTCTGTATGAAGATTATGAGACTGATGAAAATGGTGACAAAATAACAGTCACTGATTCATTTTTGCAAGATGGAGCATGGTCATGTTCCTTATTACCAGGTACAAGAATTGTATTTGATTCGTGCTATTATAGTTCGAGTTATTTAACATATGGTTATCCTATTGGATGTAGAGTATTTGAATACTATAATTTACCTGCTGCATCTTCAAGTAGATATCACAGTCCAAATTATAATGAAATAACACCTCAAAGTAAAGAATTAATATTGAGCAAAGATCCTCAATATGGTGACCGTGAAACTGCTGTACATCCTGGATTTTTCAGATGTATGATGAGAGGGGG
>CERI01054043.1_pt1 | contig 10810 bp, 9 predicted proteins | sample 350261 | NCBI WGS metagenome assembly CERI01 (sample SAMEA2620979, study PRJEB7988) | marine metagenome | isolation source: saline water (ENVO:00002010), including
CATTAGTTTTCCATCGCGAATAGTTATTTGTTCACTTTTTGGTTTTTTGTTTTTTCTCCAAGCCTTTAATAACCCCTTCTTAAGCTGTTCATCAGCATTATTCTTTATTTCCTTATCAACCACTTCCGGTATTTGAAGCTCTTCGTTTGCTTGTGCAGTTTCTTTAACTTTATTATATGCTAATACTGACAACTTACTAGGACCCATTAGAATATAATTAGATTTTTTTCTGTTTTTGTTCAATCTTATGCTTCGTTAACTTGAGTTAAAACATGTGTTTTCTTACAAATTAATGCTTCTTTTGCCCTAATATGTTTTGTTGTATATATTGACTTATCGTTCTCCGTGTCTTTTTTTCTTTCTTTCTTACTTTGTCTACTAGTTACATCAGATTGTTTTTTACCCATCTGATGTAATATATGTATATAACTAAATACACATATATTTATATTCTCTACAACCTATTTCATTTTTAAATTTATTTATTTAAAGAATTATATAACATTGTTTTTCCACTTGAAAACATCTCTATTAAATTACATATAATCCTAATGTCTTCCCTCTTGAACTACAAAAATTCGGGGGTCAATATCGAAACCGGTAATGACTTTGTTGATGTAATCAAGAAGATTACGAAGAGCAAGTATATAGGCGGGTTTTCCGGTGTTTATGAATGTTCGAATGGAACAAAATTGGTTGCATCAACCGATGGAGTAGGAAGTAAATTAGAATTGTGCAACATAATAGCTAAATATGACACTATTGGTATTGATTTAGTCGCCATGTGTGTAAATGATATTATTTGTCAAGGAGCGACACCGTTGTTTTTTCTTGATTATTATGCAGTAGGTAAATTAAACTTGGATATAGCCTCTCAAATTATTAAAGGCATCCATGAAGGATGTAAAACTTCACACTGTGTTTTATTGGGTGGCGAGACCGCTGAAATGCCTATAACTTATAAAAATGATACCCATTTTGATTTGGCTGGATTTAGTGTTGGCATTATCGAACAAGACATGTACCCAAAACAAATTGTTGAAAACGATTTAATATATGGACTAAAATCTACAGGACTACATTCAAATGGGTACACGCTAATATACAAAATTCTTGAAAAAAATCCTATTGAGATGCAAGATAAAATTAGTTATGATGATCTTATTTGCCCTACCAAAATATATGTTGACGAAGTAAAACAAATAATTCGAAACCATGGCAAACATGTTAAAGGATTTGCCCATATAACCGGTGGTGGGTTGATAGACAATATCCCACGAATCTTAGATTCATCACATAATATTTGCATTGATAAATTATGGGATTTACCTAATGTTTTTAAATGGGTTTATAATAATTCTGACTGCACCATAGAAGATATGTTTCATACATACAATTGTGGAATTGGTATGGTTGTTATTATGGATAAAGAATTTAATGATTTAGTTATTGATACTGATATAGAGATGATTCCATTAGGAAAGATCATACGTTCAGAAACTCCTTCTATTGTTTACGAAAACTTCACTCCACTATTTCAAAACTAGATAAAACCATTGGTGATTAATATCCCCCCTATTAAACCATTCCAATTGCGACTAGCTTTTACCTCATTTATGTTAACATTACTAATATAAATTCTAGGTCGGGGTTTTATTTTATTCACTTGATATTGATAAGCAATGTCGACAGTTTCTTCGGTATCATCGCAACAACATATAAGATACATAAATATACTCATTATTATGTTTTTTTAAAATAAGCAAAAATCATTCAACCCTGTATATTTTAGTATATACGTATCAATAGTTTTAAAGAAAATAGTTACTATTATTTAAAACATAAATATTGGTTTCGGTTTCCACCCATTTGATATAAAAAAACATAATAATATATTATATACTTAATACAATATGTCTGGTACATATCCTATATTTGAAGACAAAGAATTCAATTTGAAAATACATGCCAAAAAGGAATTTCGTGACTACCAAAATACGGATGTAAAAGACATAAACTTTGATAAAAAATTCGACGATATATGCAATTCTGACTTTGAACTTACAAACCATCAGTATTTTGTTAAAAACTATCTTTCATCCAATACTCCGTACAACAGTTTGCTTTTATATCATGGTTTAGGAACAGGAAAAACCTGTTCTGCCATTAGTATTTGCGAAGAAATCAGAAAAATTTACAAACGAACTGCGTACAATAAACGAATCATGATCATAGCCTCACCTAATGTACAAAACAATTTCAAAACACAGTTATTCGATAGTTCAAAACTTAAAAAAGAAAACGACGTTTGGAAACTAAATAACACATGTGTCGGAAATATCATTTTGGATGAAATCTTCCCTAAACAAAACAACAATTTGTCAAAGAATATCATCATTAACTCAGTAGAGAGATTTATTAACAAACATTATGTTTTTATGGGATATATTGAATTTGCAAACTATATTAACAAACTCCAAGATAAAAAAAAATCCCTACACAAAGAATTTAATAATAGACTTCTAGTTATTGACGAAATACATAACATGAAAACTACTTGTGAAAAAAGCAACACCCTTTGTGCTGCAAATCTTAGGTTATTAGTGGACAATGTCAAGTTTATGAAACTGGTTTTCCTAACAGCTACCCCCATGTTCAACTCATACAGCGAAATATTCGAACTTCTGAATTTAATGCGTTCCAATGATAATTTACCAAGAATAAACGAAAACGATATTCTAGACAAAGAAGGCAATTTCATTGTGGACGATAATACTGGAGAAGAAACTGGATTACAAAACTTCATTGAATACACTCGCGGGTACGTATCCTTTGTTCGAGGGGAAAACCCATACTCATTTCCATTTAGAATATGGCCAAAACTTCACTCTCCTAATGAATCTTCAACCAACATGAAATCGTATCCCATGTATTCACCCGATAAGCAATTGATACCAGAAAATGATAAAATCAAATACCTTGACCTTTACACCAATTCTTTAATGCGTAACACATTTCAGTTTAAAGCATATCAACTCCTTAAAACCAAATACGACTCTCAGGACATAGCAACACCACATATAATCAATTCTATGAACCAAACTTTAAATTTCGCATATCCTGACTATATTGATACAAACGAATTCAACAAACACAATTCATTGTATGGTAAAGATGGACTGTTACGCCTAATGAACTACAACGAAACAAAAATTCTCAGCACTAATACAAACAACGAATCCTCCAGAAAAGTACAATATTCATACAAACAATCCACATTAACCGACTATGGTAAAATATTTGATCATACTATCATCGGCGAATACAGCCATAAACTCAAAAACATCGCCGATAATATTACTAAATCCAATGGTATTGTTTTGATTTATTCACAGTTTATTGAAGGGGGTCTCATCCCTACTGCACTTATGCTCGAAGAATTAGGTATGAACCGTTATGACGGCGACAATCTATTACAAACAACGAATAAAAACACTAAACTCTCTAATAAATATGTTATCATTTCTGGTGACAAACGATTCAGTCCTAATAACAATCACGCTGTATCCACGTGCTCACAAACTAATAATATTGATGGTTCTGTGATAAAAGTTATTTTAATATCAAAAGCAGGCTCAGAAGGCATAGACTTCAAATTTATTAGACAAGTTCATATACTCGACCCATGGTACAATTTAAATCGTAATGAACAAATCGTCGGTAGAGCCATTCGTATGTGCAGTCATAAAGGTATTCCTTTCATAAATAGAAATGTTTCTATTTATTTTCATATTACTTACTTAGACCAAAACGAAGAATCCAGCGATCTTTATATGTATAGACTTTGTGAAAAAAAAGCAATACAAATATCTAAGATTTCTAGATTACTAAAACGTAATGCTGTAGATTGTATGCTAAACATCAAACAAACCACTTTCACCGAATCCGATTTCAATAAAACAGTAAATATTACTTTGAGTAATAACAAAACCACTGAATTCAACGTCGGTGATAAACCATATACTCTCTTTTGTGATTTTGAAAAAAATTGCTCTTATGAATGTATAAATAATGCATCAATTCATGAACCTTCTGAACCATTAGAGTTAGACCATTCTACATATAATTTTACATTACTAGAAAGCAGTATTGATATCGTTACACAAAAAATTATTAATTACTTCGCAACTCATAATGGCGTAACTACCTACAGTAAATTAGAGAATGAAATTGTTTTTAAAAAATATCACCACACGCTCATTCAATTTGCCGTAGATAAGATTGTTAACTCGGAACAAATTGTTTATGACATCTACAATAGAGAAGGAACTTTAGCTGTTTTTGGTAACTTTATCTTGTTTAATCCATTACATCTCTATTCTAAATCATCTGTGTATGACCGTTTACATCCTTCTCGTGGTAAATATAGTAAAGTACCTTTCCAGTATAAACCCACCTTTTCATCCAACGACTCTTTGGAATCTAATCTAAAGACTATTAACGACTCTCTCAATATTGTTTTCTCCAGCCCAATCAAAGAAAATGACCTTATAGAAGCAGAAAAACAAAATAATTGGTACAAAATTGCTAATCATTTCATTTACAAAATCGACCCGTCAAATAATAGTACAATTAGATCAACAATATTTGGTCATGTTTTAGATGAACTTGTATTTGAAGATAAATTAAAAGTCATGAACTTTGTCTACAATAGTGAATCACATTCACAATACAGCCACTTAATTAAGACTGAATACATAAACGAGATCATGAAATATATCGAAAATAGATCATTCGATTTTCAAAACACACGAGCAATCAATATACAACACGAAGATACTTCTTTATACATTCTCCGAGATAATGTTTGGTCCCCATCTACGTTTGATGAAAAAAAATCATTTAACAAAAACTTTAAAGTATTCTACGATAAACTAATGACCTCTTTTAATGAACAAGACAATGTTATTGGATTTATACAAGAACATAACAAAACTTATAATTACAAAATAAAAGATATGTCACAAAAGTTAAGTACCGGATACCGATGCACAACGTCTAAACGAGATATCATAGAACAAAATTGTAAAGATTTATTACATTTGTTAGATAATAAATACAAAAACATTTCATTCAATGAATCCATACTGGAAAATACTCTTCCAAAAAAAAATAAAAAGATATTTTTGACATGTGTATTACATGAAATTTTGTTACGGTTCTCCCAACTTGAAAATACTGAAAACAAATACTGGTTTTTAGATACGTACGATTATTTGACCATGTCAAAACTAATGAAAAACCTTAAAAATAAATCAACCAACGAAACTTAGATGGGGTCACTCCCAAAATATGAAATATGTATATATATATATATATATATATAAGATGACTGCACACAGAAAAAACAAAGTAGCCAATAAAAGTACAGGAGGGTCTACTAAAGCTGGTTTGGCGCCTTCAATTGGTAAACAAAGATTATCTCGCGATAGATCACTCACCAAAAGCGTCGTCAATTTAACCAATGATAATCTTATGTTTAACCCTCCTCCTGCACAACCCAATGTTAAGTTTTTTCATTATCATGAATTAGTTAAACCAAAAGTATTTACTCTCGAAGAACTCCTTGACCTATCAATCAAAAAATTCGTTACAGAATGTCCTAACAAATTTTTCGCTGCTTTTATTATTACATCCCACTACAACAAAGTCTCAGTTTTCCTTTACAACAAACCTAATTCCCCATACAAATTTTTATCGTGTACTTTCACTAATTTTGACAATACAAACGAAAAGATAAAAACACAAGTACTTCCTGGAAAAGCTATCAAAATAGACCTTTCTAATTCTTTATTTGTAGGCACTTCTACTTTTTTACGAGTAATTGTCGAGCATTTTATTTACACTCGTATGCCATATTCACAAATTAACGCGCTCCCCATTGAACAACAGAAATCTATTGAAAATTCCACAAATTTACTTACAGGATATAAATCCATCAATGTTTTACACAAAGATATCATTGATAAACATAATGTTTTATGTAACTTTTTACCCACCGAAGCAGCTGGTATATATGAATTCGTATTGGATGTTCAGAAAATGTTTGATTTTCCACATGGTAACAGAGTGACAATTTTAACACACAAAGTAGTTGAATAGTAAAAATAAATAGATTCACATAAAAATTGAAAAAATTGAATTTATTATTGTACTAATATATTTAAAATAAGTTATCATCTAATATATAGATGTCATACTTTAATACAATTTCTATTACGAAACTTTGCCAATTGCCTATACACTGTTTGGGTAACGATATTAAAGAAACTTTAACAAATTATCTTAAGAACAACATTGAAGGTAAATGTATAAACGAAGGTTTTATTGAAAAAGACTCTATTGTAATTTTAGATATATCTACTGGTCTACTGAAAGAAAACATTATAGAGTATACAGTTGTTTTCGAATGTAAATCGTGTTACCCTGTTGAAGGAATGATTATAGATTGTACTATCAAAAACATTACTAAAGCAGGTGTCAAAGCTCATATTGCACATTCTGATAATCCACTCGTGATTTTCGTTTCTAGAGATTTACATCTTGATAACGACGAATTTTCCACACTTGAACTCGACAATTCTATTCGCGTAAAAATCATCGGTGTAAGATTTGAAATTAATGACCATTTTGTTTCAGTTATTTCTCAGTTTATAGAAAAAACTAACTAAAGACAACAATATTATTATGGTTAATGTTCAATTTAACGGAATTAAAAAATATCATTGAATTGCTCCCACACTATCAACAACTATTACTCGTTGAACATTTAATCCAACATAAAATTCAATATACTGAAAACAAAAACGGGATTTTTTTGAATATTTCTATGCTAAGTAATCACGATATTTCTATCATTCAAAACTTCATCGCAAAAACCAAAGAAGAAACAGACAACTTTAACAAGGTCGAACAAATCAAAGAAGAGTTTAAAAAACAATTAGAGGCAAATGTGTCGTCTTCTTTAGAAGGCACAACCCCGATTCCCTCCTAAATTAAACTTAAACACAACATGTCATATACATATAGTATGATTCACTCTGGTAAACACGAAGAACTTATTTGTGAATTGTATCCGTTTATGGCATCTGACAAACCACCCATCTACCTTTCCAATAAAAAAAACGTATCTAACGAAAACAAATACTTTTTTTCACGTAACAACGATAATCTAATGTATTGTATCTACTTAGTGGTTAAAAATACATTAGATATTAACGATTTTAAGACGAATTATAACAAAGTTTCCCCTTCTTTGAAAGAAACAGCAATCACAAAATGTAGATTGGACAACGGAGTTCTGTTAAAATCCATTAGACAATCCAAAAATGAATTTATTAATTCGATTTTTTCTATGAATAAACTTGATTGGCAACACTTTTATGGAATGTGCCTGTATAATGATATGGTCATTGTAGTTATTAAGAAAAAAATTGCATATATTTATGGAGATATAGACGTACATGAAATTAAGGGTTACATCACTATTACCGAAAACCATACTCTTTTTGAGTACAACTCGAATATTGTTTTGGATGATTTTTTTGTTATTCAAAACCCATTAAAACCCATTCGTCCTATTTCCAATTACAAACTCGTTGATTTGAAAACTATTTGCGACAAGTTGGATATTGAACATGATGGTATGAAAAAAAATGATATTTACACTGCTATATCTAGAGAAATTAACGAGTAAGTATAAACCTTAACATTAAGGTATATGTTTTTATAATTTATTAAAACTTTTCGTAATAAAAAATTCAAATCTTTCTTTATGTTTTAAGGTACGTTCGGTTGGTTTCCAACATTTTTTTATTAAATTTTTTAACATACACAATTTATATAGATTGATGAATCTGGAATTGGAAATAGATCCTAATTGGTTTTATAATAATATTCAAATACGAAATAATGATGATTATAGTTGTAGACCTTTGAATCAGCATGAACTCAATGATTACTATCACGATTCTATTGATGAGTGGTGGTTTTTGTCCGACTCGGATTTTATATTCATTTATGAAGGAAATCAATATGATAAAATCCATATAAATACAAAAACACAGACTCTTTCATTTCAGTATGATAGTGTTACGTGTCTCACAATAAACATTGTTATACCTAATTCAGATTTTCCTCATCCATATTTGTCCTACTATAATGGAGACTCTTATGAATACTTTGGACATTATGAAGTATTTGTTTCACATATACTTGACAATTGATATAAAAAGGATAATCATCAATATCTCCACCCGCAATTGTAGTTTGTTTGAGAGTGTTTGGGGTTTTAACAAACTCATGTTCATTAAAACATTATTACTTTTTTTTGTAATAATGTTTTTATTAACGATAAATCTTTATTAACGATAAATCTTTATTAGCCGTACATTGGGTACTGAGAAATCCTCCCATTGGTGATTTTCAACTAAGCATGTGATTCCGGTACCACACATCGACCACGTGGATTCGATTTTGAGTGCTCCGCCGAAGCAGATTGCCACGAAGCACGCCGTAGGAGAGAGCGTCAAGTTATCCTCGTCGATCGCGCTCACCCACCCTCGTCGACCACATTCGGAGCCTCGTCTTTATAACTAGCTAAATTACCACGCCCGGATTGGCCAGCAGTAATTGTGTCATAATAATCAACGAAACTAAAATTGGGTCCCATACCATATAACCATCTAGCGTGGTGTATGCCCAACTCTACGACCCATACCCTACAAGAATATATTTGTATTCCGGCACATCCATGATGACGATTGTTGCTAGCCTTATGATTTCCGAGCGCGATAAAATGTTCAGTTTGGTTTGCACTAAGATTCGGATGTATATTAGTTTGTGTATACTTATAGCCGTTAATTATTGTTGCTGCCTTATTATAATTTTCATCATTATGATACCATTGTCCACATATATGTAGTAGTTCATTAGGATGCTCATCAATTCTTCCAAAAAAATCCAATACCCCATCTGCATTCAGCACATGATCGCGGGTTTCGCCGATGTTACTTGACTGAACGTTACTGTGTCCAGGTGTTACACCTATATTATAAATGGAATTATTATCATGATCTCTTGCTATACGGCTATCTCTGAGTGTTATACCAGGTCCCCAACCCGTTTCTTTATTCATTAACCACCCCTTATCCCCATCACAGGCATTTGGTTTCAAATCTTGACGCCATTTACACCACACTTCAAATGTTAAACCATTCAGATCCCTATCATAAAATGAAGTTCTACTAGGATTATCACTATGTGTCGTTACATCAGATAAATATAGAATATTAGATTGGGCTTCTTTTAGACCCGGTCCATCATGACCATTTAACGAATACAACGTCTGCCATATCACATCAGTCGTCCCGTTCAAAGGCAACTTTATATGACTCTTGTGATCATTTAAATATCTTGCGTATGTTTCTGTATATGGATAAATATCACATGCAGTATCAGTTTCATTAGAAAATCGAGTCGTTACTTCATTATTATGTGATGCAGCTGTAATATCATAACCCATTTTTTTTGTTAATATGTTAGTAACAGTATTCTCACTAGTATCACGGTTTTCAGCAACATATTCTCTCCTTAGGTTCAGAGGAAAAATACCGTTATTCACATAATCAACGTCATATTCTTCACTTATAACGATACGATCAATGAACGATATTCTTCGACTATGCCAAAGATGAGCTCCTACAAAAGCGACATCTATTGTATAACTTCTCTGTATAGCTGTATACGATGCACTCGAATATCCATCCCACGAGACTGTTAACTCTATTGTATATGTTTCGCCATGTTGGGCAAGTATGCCTTCTTCATACCCATCTGCGAATAGGTCATGTATATGAAATCGTGGAGTTACTACATTACCTGAAACATCAGCCGTAATAGCAACACTAGAACCATCAGCGAGGAGGACACTCGCATGTAAATTCCGTGAATCCGGATTAGAAAATGTGATGCTGAATGCTTCTGTGTAATGGTCTTTGACTGGATTACCATTGGCATGCAACGTCCACGCCTCTAGTTGTATTGCTGATGCGACTGTTATTGCTAATGGTACAGATGTTGAATCAGTTGTATTTTGACTACTTACAAAGACAGGAGCTGTGGTTGGGACTATAGCAGAAACCTGTTCAGATGCTGATGTCAACGTGGTTGTTCCTCCACGTGAATCTGTGGTAGTTACTACTGCTTGTATGAATCTACCGGGCACTGTGTAAGGAATAGTATAACTCGATCCCGTCGCACCTGCTATTGGACTAAAATCATCAGCAAAAAATACCCCCGCTCTCATTGAAACATACCCGTATTCATCAGTTGGATGAAAACGAATATATCTTGCACTAATGATTGTAGAGAAGTAATTGAATACTTTTGTATTTCGATCATAATTACCAGAAAAATCAAAACCACCATCTACATCATAATAGTCTGTATCATTAATACTATATTCTAATGTATAACTTTTAACCCATTGATTAGTATCATGTCTACCTTGTGTTATTGCTCCACTCACTGTTTTTGTAGAACCAATGTCAATCGTCATATAATGGCCGATAGCCCCCGACCATGCTTGGGTGGAATCTAACATTGATTGTGCGTGGCCTGTCCCATTGCTATCACCATTGACAACATAAGAATAACTACGATTTGTTTCTGGTGGATTTTCTATTACTGGGGAACCAGTCATTTGCCATTGATATGATATATCTAAACCAGAATAAATAAAATCAAACCG
>CERI01004878.1_pt1 | contig 10809 bp, 11 predicted proteins | sample 350261 | NCBI WGS metagenome assembly CERI01 (sample SAMEA2620979, study PRJEB7988) | marine metagenome | isolation source: saline water (ENVO:00002010), including
ATTGCAACAATTATATGGTATTAAAGATGGGAATTGGTATTATATGTGTTTTTTAAATATAAAAGCAAGATTTTAACAAGATTTAAATCTCATTATCTCAATAATCACAAATAAATGCGAATATAATATTTAATTTTTTTAAAAAACCAATCTTTTATCCTTAATAAGGTGATCAGCTATATAATCTCATTGAGGCGAGGCTTCAAATTACTTATTTCAAAAAATTTCTAATTTTAAATAGCAAAAAACCAAAAAGATCTCTGGGATATAATATTCTGATTAATCTTCTAGATAATATATATTTATTTTTCTTAATCATTTTGCCATCATGATTTTTAATTATATTTGCCAATATTGATATTAGATTATATTTATTTAGCACCATCTCTCTGGCCTGAATTACATATTTTAATCTATTATTGTAATCATCCTTATTATTAATAATATCTGTTATTATTTTAATAGCCTCATCTGGCTTATTTATATCAATTTCAATATAACTCTGCTTAGGAAAATAATCAGACATATTAGTGCAGCCCCATACAATTGGAACACAAAAGGCCAAAAAAGCATCTGTAACCCTTTCTGTCAAAATATCCTTGCCTAATTCATTGCCAATAGCAATGTGATATTTGTAATCATCAAGCATTGCTATTTTATCATTTACAAATTTGGCATTTGGAAATGATTCCTGAAAAGTTTCAGCTAAATCCTTTCTTGAATAAAGCACATCAAGCAGTTTAATTTTTAATGATAATTTTTGTATAATTTTAAATCTAAGGTAATGACAAGTATGGTGCTCAACTTTGTGAGTAGCAATTGCTGAAATAATTTTTGTTTTTTTATAGGGTAAGTGATTAATAATATCGCAGTAATTCTTAGCATAAAACCAATGAGAACCAGGTGCTTGCCTTATAGCATTTTTATGGGGTAAATTTTTAGGGCTTTGATTGCTTAATAAATAACCAAATTGCTTCGCAAAATTTTGGCCATAATATGTTATTGATGATGGCTCAGTAGCAATAAAGATAGTATTAGCTGGATTGCAATTTACTTTATCAATCATATATCCTCTATCTATCATACATAACCAATCATATTCTTGACAATTATGGTCCAAAGTAAATTCAATATCTTGCCAAAATAATTTGTTACTATCATTTTTTGGAAATTGCCTCTCAAAATATTGGGCACCACCTTTTTTATATAATTTAACTTTTATCATAAATATCTTATTTTGACTCAAATTATAAGGTTATCAATGTAATTTAAGGTTATTTGTTGAAAAAAATAAATATAATTAATTATTTAGATGTATTTTAATAATTTACTTATTTTGCCTTTTATAATCAATAAAAGGTATTAGTAAATCAAGTAAATACCGATAATTTATTTAACATGACTAAAACAAAGCAAATTCAAAATCCTGTAATTGATATTGAATTTTTAAGAGGCATTATAGAAAATGACAAAGAATTTGAGAGAGAGCTTTTTGAAATTTTTGTCGATAATGCTAAAAAAAATATTGAAAAATTAGAAGAGGCAATCGCTGTTAATGATGGCAATGGCTGGTATATGGCGTCTCACGCCTTTAAAGGTGCTGCAACATCAGTTGGCGCGTTTGAGCTAGCAAAAGTACTAGAAGATGCTCAACAAAGCCCAGAAGAAAATAACACCACCAAGAAAGCTATATTAGGCGAAGTAAAAGAGCAATTTGAACTAGTTTTAGATTATATTAACCACAACATTATTAAAAAATAATCATAAATTAAGCCCTAAGAAGCTAGGACTTAATAAATAATGACCTAATGGCCCAAAGTCACAGCAAATCTTTAAGTGCATCACTTATCTTTTTTAGATCTTCTTTGCTGTGAAGCGGGGTTAAGGTCAACCTCAATCTTTCATCGCCAATATTTACTGTAGGATAATTAATATGTTGTATATAAATTTGATAATCTTTAAGTAGCTTTTCAGAAACTTCTTTAGCTTTAGATGCAGATCCAATTTTAATTGATATTATTTGCGAGTTATTTTCAACAATATTGATATTACTTTCTTTGAGCATTTGTTTCATCATCTTGATATTAGCAAACATTTGTTTTCTTTCTATATCTGAATTTTTTAAATATTTTACATTACTAATTGCAGCCGCAATAATTGCTGGCGGCAAAGATGTTGTAAATATAAAACCAGAAGCAACGCTTCTTATTGCATTAATATAAGAGCTATTAGAGGCCACATAGCCACCAACAGCGCCATATGCTTTTGCAAAGGTTCCTTGGATAAAATCAACATCATTCATAACTCCAAGCTCTTCGCAAACACCCCCTCCATTTTTGCCATAGAGCCCAACAGCATGCACCTCGTCAATATATGTTAAGCAATTATATTTTTTTGCTAGGTTAATAATTTCAATAATTTTACCAAAATCGCCATCCATTGAATAAACCGACTCAAAAATAATAATTTTTGGCTGCGATTTATCATATTTTTTCAATAAATCCTCCAAATTATTAATGTCATTATGTCTAAAAATATGTTTTGTTAATTTTGAATGTCTAATGCCAGAAATTATCGAGGCGTGGTTTTTTTCATCAGAGAATATAATCAAATTATCCATTATTTTAGCCAAGCTTTGAATAGTGGCGTCATTGGCGACATAACCTGAATTATAAATAATGGCCGAATCCTTATTATGCAAACTAGCAACCTCATTTTCTAAATCTTTTATCAATTTAGAGCTGCCAGAAATATTTCTAGTGCCACCAGAACCAATACCATAATTATTAAGAGCCTTAACGCCCTCTTCTATCGCGGCTCTATTTTGCCCCATTGACAAATAATCATTAGAGCAGCAAATCATTATCTTTTTATTTGTCTTATTATCAATAGCATATGGAAACTGACCACAAATACGCGAGATCTCTGTAAAGGTGCGATATCTATTTTCTTGCTTTAAATTATCGACAATATCATTAAAAAACTTATCATAAATTGTCATTTTGTATAATTTTTTTAATTTTTTGTCTCTTTTTTTTAGGGATTGTTGCAATAACGCCAATTAATATTATAATTGAGCCAATTATTACCCAGAAATCCATAACCTCATCAAAGAAATAATAAGCAATTATCGATGTAAAAATCAATCTAGAAAAATCAAAAGGCTGCAATATCGACAAATTAGTCTTAGTATAAGCAAATGATATACTAAAATGAGCTATATTTGAAATAAATCCAAGCGCTATAAACCATAATAAGCTAATAAAATCAATAGCTTTAAAATATGGAATAGCCAGAGGTATTGAAAAAACCAACATTACTAAAGCCATATAAATAACAATCGTTTTTGGCTTTTCTGTTTTGGCAAGTATTTTGGTAGAAACATTAGATATTGTCCATAAAATTACAGCAGCAAAAACATATAAGTAATCATTTGAAAGCTCCTTAAATCCAGGCCTTAATATAATTGCAACCCCAATAAATCCAATAAATAAAGCCACCCAAATATCTTTTTGAACTCGCTCTTTAAGCAAAAACATTGCCACTAATGTAGTAATAATTGGTATGATAAAGCTTATTGAGACAGCTTCTGATAATGGTAATTTTGATATTGCGAAGAACCAGGTCATCATTGCAAACATGCCATTAACACCACGAAAAAGATGTAATTTTGGCCTATTAGTATAAAGCAATTTTCGATGATCTTTTATTAATTCGGGTATAAAAAATGCTATAGCAAAGAAATTTCTTACCATTAAGATAAATATCACATGATAATCGCTAGATAAGTGGCGCACAATTGATATCATAACTGCAATGCAAAAACAGCATATAATCATATAAAAAATACCCTGCCAATCCTCTGAAAAATTTCTTGCCAATATCATATTTTATTCTTTTTACCTCCTAAAATCAATGCAGCTCCAAATAATATAATTAATGACCCAATAATAGTAAATAAATCAATTACTTCGCCAAATGCAAAATAAGCAATTATTGAAGTAAATACAAGCCTAGTAAAGTCAAATGGCTGCAATATTGACAAATCAGCCTTGCTATATGCTAAAGAAATAAAAAAATAAGCTAAATTTGAAACAAGACCTAACAAAACAAACCAGCACAAGCTATTAAAGTCTATTTTAGCAAAAAAAGGTATTGATAAAGGAAATGATATTGCAAACATTATTATTGTTAGATATGCTACAATTGTTTTTGGAGATTCTGTGTGTGATAATTTTTTTGTCATAATATTAGTTGCAGACCATAAAATCACAGATATTAGTACAAATAAATATTGATATCCAACATCCTTAATTCCCGGCCTTAATATTATTAAAACACCCAAAAACCCTAAAAAAAGCGATAACCAAATTCTATTATCGACCTTTTCTTTAAATATAAACATAGCCGCAATTACAGTAATAATTGGAATTGTAAAGCTAATTGAAACAATATCAGCAAGTGGAAGAATTGACACTACATAAAACCACACAAAATTAGATGCAGAGCTATTTAAGCCTCTTAATAAATGCCATTTAAAATTATTTGTACTAAGCAACTTCTTATAGCTAATCAGCAAATCTGGTATGAAAAATAACAAAGAAAATAAGCATCTCATCATTAAAATAAACATAACATGATAATTATAAGATAAATGCCTAACAATCCCAATCATGAATGATACAAATAAACAAGATATTATAATATATATAATGCCTTGCGACTGCTTTGAAATGCTGGATATATAATTCATTGCAATTTTAAGTAAAATTCTTTAGCTTCTTTTGCGCAATATATCTTTTCATAGTTGATTTTTTCAATAAAAACGCCAGACAAAGTCCTAGCCCTTGATAAAGCAACATAAGCTTGACCAGGGCTAAAAATATCAGATAAATCACATGATATTTTATCAAGCGTCAATCCTTGAGACTTATGAATAGTAATTGCCCATGCTAAAATAAGCGGAATTTGAGCCACGCTGGCGTCAATTATTAACTCTTTTTTCACCTTATCATATGACTCCACAACCCATTCTTGCGGGGCTATTGTCAGCTCTAAATTATTGCTAAATTTAACAATAGGGTAGTTTTTCTTTGATGAAAAGCCCTGCACCACACCCAATGAGCCATTAATGATACCTTCTTTTTGGTAAGTATTTTTAGTCATCATTACTTGCGCGCCTTTTCTTAACTTTAAAAATGGCAAAGCTATGCAATTTTTTTTAAGAAATTCTATTTTATTTTGATTGCCCTGATATTTGGCTTCATAGCGTATTTCACTATGAGTAATATTATTTAGATGATAATTATTAATTTTTTCTACTTTATAATTGTGAGTAGTTAATATTGTTGGCTTGATAGCAATATTGCTATCTATAGCATCTACCCTGCTATCTAGAACCTCTTTATCCTCTTGATCAAGTGAGCCAAATCGCAAATTATTTAATATTTTAACAAATTTTTGATCATTTTGACGAAATATTTCATCAAGATTGCAAATTTCTAAATTTAGCTCATCCCAGCATTTAGCATTAAAACAAAATTCAATATCATTGGCAATTTTATTAATTGGCGGCAATTGTAAAAAATCGCCAAAAAATAATATTTGCAAACCCCCAAAAGGAGCCTCATCTTGCCTAACAAAGCGCAAAATCTGATCGATTAAATCTAGCGTCTGACTTGATATCATTGATATTTCATCAATTGCAAGAGATTTTGCTTGAAGGATTGATTTTCTAACTCTGCTAAATTTGGCAGTTAATAAATTTTGTGCGATTTTTTCAATTGGCAAATTTCCAACTCCAATTCCTGACCAAGAATGAATAGTAGAACCACTTATATTTACTGCAGCAATTCCGGTGCTTGCAGTAACCACAAGGCCATGCGCTAAATATTTTTGCTTTAGGTAATTTAGCAAAAAAGACTTGCCGCAACCAGCACCTCCGGTAATAAAAATATTCTTTTTATTTTCAAATAAATCTATTATTTTTAACTGACCTTTAGATAAATTAGCCACAATTTATTATTTAATGTAATATTTGAAATATTAGTCATGAAAAATTTAAAAGACACAGAGCTAAATGACTAGCTATATTATAAACTATTGACAATATTTATAAAAATTATTGATAATTAATAATTATGTTAATCACCAGAGTAAAAATATCAATCAATTAATAAAATCCGATCTTTCTAATGGCTGAATTTAAAGACCAATATCAATTTATAGTAGATGAAAATAACGCCAAAAATCGCCTGGATGTTTTTTTATTTAACAAATTTAAAGAAGAAAACATTATTATTAGTCGTCAAAAAATTCAAGATATCATAAATCTAAACCACGTTACCTCGCCTTCATGCAGTAAAATAACACCATCACAAAAAACTATAATAAATCAAATATTCAACATCACAATACCAAAAGCTAAACCCACCCATCTTGAACCGCAAAAAATTGATTTTGACATTATTTTCGAAGATCAGCATTTACTTATTATCAACAAGCCTTGCAATCTTATAGTTCATCCTGGCAATGGCAATCATGACAAAACACTGGTTAATGGCCTATTATATCGCTTTAAAAATAATTTATCCTCAATAAGTGGCAATGACAGACCTGGAATTGTGCATCGCCTAGATAAGGACACAAATGGCCTAATGATAATAGCAAAAAATGATGCAACTCATCAATTACTGTCAAAAATGATTGAGCAAAAGCAAGTCAAAAGGCATTATCTAGCATTTATTTATGGCACAATTGAGCCCAAAATAGGCATTATCAACAAAAATATTGCACGCTGCAGAAAAAATCGCCTTAAAATGAGCGTTAGCAAAATCAATGGCCGCAGCGCCATAACTCATTATAAAACTATAGAGGTTTTTCGTGATAATTTTGCCAGCCTTATAGAATGCCAATTAGAAACTGGCAGAACTCATCAAATAAGAGTGCATCTAGAGTCAATAAAACATTCCATAATTGGTGATCAGACATATAATTCATGCAAAAAACACCCAAATAACTCTTTAAATCCAAATGCTGTAGATTTTATCAAAAATTTTAATCGCCAAGCCCTTCAATCTTATAAAATAAGCTTTATTCACCCAATCACTAATAAAGATATGTCTTTTGAAATTGAGTTATCCCAAGATCTTAAAAATTTATGCCACAATTTAAAAAGTCTATAATATTATCAGGAGCAACAGCTAGCGGCAAATCTAAATTTGCCATTAAATTAGCGCAAAAATATAATGGCGAGATAATTAATGCCGATGCTTTGCAAATTTATCGCGACCTTCCTATTTTATCAGCACAGCCAGATCTTAAAGACCAGCAATTAATCAAGCATCATCTTTATAGCTTTTTGGCAATAAATGATTATTTTTCTGTGGTTAAATGGCTTGAATTAGTTGACAATAAAATGAATGAAATTTTCGCCAATAACAAAACACCCATCATTGTTGGTGGTAGTGGCATGTATATCACAAAATTAATAGATGGCATTAATGAAATTCCAAATATTAGCAATAAAACCAAGGAAATAGCTCAAAATGACTTGAAAAAATATGGCTTAGCTAGCATTATTCAAAAATCGCAATGTCTAAATATTAAAGATACTCAAAGAGCTCTTAGAGCTTATGAAGTATTAATCCAGACCAATAAACCAATTTCTTACTGGCAAAATCTAGAAAAAAAAATTATCCAGCCCCATGTCAAATTTACTCATTATAACTTAAATTTGAGCCGTGATATTTTATATAAATCATGCAATGATAGATTTCTAGAAATTATAAAAAATGGCGCTATTGAAGAGGTAAAGATAATTAAAAATCAAGTTAAAAATAACGACAAAATATCCAATACTATTGGCTATTTTGAAATATGTCGCTACTTAGATAATGAAATAAATTACGAAGAAATGGTAGAATTATCCTGTCAAAAAACCCGAAACTACGCCAAAAGACAATTAACATGGTTTAGAAACCAATTGCAACAAAATTCTAAGCGCCATATAAGAATAGATTGCTAAGATAAGATATATCATAATCCATTCTTAATTGAATTTTAATTTCTTTAAAAGCTATTCTTAATATTAACCAATATTTCTGCCAAATAAATGCCCAGAGCTTTTTAATTGCGCATTTTTATATAAATCGACATTTAAAATTAAGCCAAATCCAATCATCATGGCAGCCATTATTGTGCCGCCATATGAAATAAAAGGCAGAGGCACCCCAACAACAGGCATCATGCCAGCAACCATACCAATATTTATAAACATGTGAATAAAAAATATGTTCAAAATTCCCATTACTAATAATTTACCATATTGATGCTTGGTCTTTAGGGCAATATTATAGCATAATATAGTAATAATTAAGTAAATTAAAATTAGAGTAAAACCTCCTGCAAAACCCATTTCTTCTGCTAGCATTGTAAAAATAAAATCAGTCTGCTTTTCTGGTAAAAAATTTAATTGACCTTGGGTGCCATTTAAATATCCCTTACCAAACAAACCTCCAGATCCTATGGCAATTTTTGACTGAATAATATTATAGCCGCTGCCAAGGGGGTCCTTATCTGGGTTTAGAAAAGTTAAAACTCTTTGCTTTTGATAATCATAAAGCCAAAAATTCCAAGCAAAGGGTATTGCAATTAGCGCAATAACACCGACAGAAATAAATTTCCACGCCCTAATTCCGGCCATAAATAAAACAGACGCTCCAATAATAATTAAAATAGCCGAAGTTCCAAGATCTGGCTGTTTAAAAATAAGAAATGCCGGCATCATTATTAATAATAGCGGCATTGCAATAGTTTTAATTTTACCAATATCCTCAACCTCAATATTGTAAAAATAGCGAGCAAGAGCAAATACTGTACAAATTTTCATAATTTCAGAAGGCTGAATATTAATGGCCCCAACCCTAAACCATCTTGTAGCACCCATAGCATTATGACCAGAAATTGCCACAATTAGCAATAATATTAATCCAGCAACATATATAGCATAGGAATATTTAAACCATATCTTAATATCGGTTATGGCAATAAAAATCATTATTGGAAAAAATATTGCAAAATATATTAGCTGCTTGATCATCCATGGCCTATATGAGCCACCTCCAGCTGAATAAAGCATTAAAAAACCAACAAATGCCAGCATTATAATAAGAGATATCATTAGCCAATTAAGGCCCTCTAATCTTTTTATTAGATTGTTAGAATTATGATCAATAATCACCCGACAATATCTTTTAAAGCCTTATTAATATCTTCAAACTCAAATTTAAAATTACTTTCAATAAGTCTTTTTGGGGCTATTTTTTGCCCGTCAATTAATAGCTCTTGGCCCATTTGTCCAAAAAGAGCCTTCACCACAAAAGATGGAATATTAAATAAGCAAGGTCTGTTTAGGGCGCTAGCCAGGCTTTTAGAAAATTCTTTATTAGTAACTGGGTTTGGAGAAACTAAATTAATGCTATCATCGATATTATTGTCAATTATATGCTCAATTGCATTAATAACATCATTAATATGAATCCAGCTCATATATTGAGCACCAGAGCCAATTGCACCACCAAGGCCAAATTTAAAAGAAGGCATCATCTTTTTAAGCGCACCCCCATCTTTGCCCAATACTATTCCAATGCGCAATTTAGCAACCTTGCATTTATCATTGAGCTTATCAGCCTCTTCTTCAATATCGTGGCATATTTTTTGTGAGAAAAGATTTAAATTATTAACTTTAGAGCCTTCATCATAGCTTTTATTACCTCCGCCATAATAACCAATTGCTGAAGCGCAAATAAATAGCTCAGGCCTCCTTGTTGAATTTTGAAAAAAATTAACTAATTTCTTTGTGCTATCAATGCGACTATCATAAATCTCTTTCTTACTTTTATCGGTCCAATATTTTGAAATAGGAGCGCCAGCAAGGTTAATCACAACATCGTAAAAAAAGTCTCTTTCACCTATTTCATTTATATAAATTTTATTATAATCACTCTTTACCTGCCTTCTTGTCAAAATAATTACATTATGAGATTTATCAATAAACCTCTTAGCTAATTTTTGACCAATAAAGCCAGTACCTCCAACAATTAAGATGTTTTTCTTCATGAGCTAAATTTATTTACCTTTAGATTAACAAACCTCTATAAATTAAACCTCAATATCTATTAAATAGATTGATTAAATAGATTGATTAATCATAATAATTATATTTTAACTGTTAACTAAATATAAATGGAAGAGATTATTGCAAAAAAATTAGAAAAAACTCTCACACCTTCATATCTTAAAATAACCAACAACTCTTATCTGCACCAAAATCACCAAGGTCATAACAAATCAGGTCAAACTCATTTTAAGGTTGAAATAAAATCAGAAAAATTAGAACATCTTAAAAAAATCAATGCCCACAGAATGATCAATAATATTTTACAAGAAGAGTTTAATAGCGGCCTTCACGCCCTAGAAATAAAATTAATATAAAATAATATAGCTATTTTTTTAATCTGTAATTAATAATTATTATTCCAGATCCCCCATTGCTTCCCAGTCCATTAGCAGAGCCTCCAATTCCACCATTACCAAAGCCATTTTCCACTGATAATGATTTTTGATTAACCTCATAATACCAACCACCCCTGCCGCCAACAGCATAAGTTACTTTCGGTCCAGTTATATCATTTTCAACTCCTATACCGCCAGCACCAGGAAATTTCCAAGAAGATCTTATCTGACCATATTCGCCGGCTCCACCACCGCCAGCACCAGAACCAGAACCCAAAATATCACTTACATTAC
>CERI01284182.1_pt1 | contig 10808 bp, 12 predicted proteins | sample 350261 | NCBI WGS metagenome assembly CERI01 (sample SAMEA2620979, study PRJEB7988) | marine metagenome | isolation source: saline water (ENVO:00002010), including
TGTAGGAGCTTGTAGACTGATATAATTATCATGAAATTGATTATAAATATAAACTACACATGCTATAATTTCCGTTTTCCCTGCTCCAGGTGGTCCATTCAAAATAGATGTCTTACTATTAAATATATGTTTTATAGCATTTATTTGATCGGTATCTAATTCAAATGGTTTATCAGATGGTTTTTTGGAATTTTTTAATTGTTCATATTCTTTAATACAATGATCTATTTCTTCTTCGTCATAATCAAATTTTTGTTCTATGGTTCTATTTTTTATACCTGAACTACAATTATCTTCTATATTTTTATATATCTTTAATGTATAAAATTTCTTCCAACTGTTTTTATATTTAAATTCTTTACATATTACTAATTCCTTTACTAATTCCTGAACCCTTTTTTGTAAAGATTTAGATTTATATTTATATTTTTCCAAATTTTCCATTAATTCTTTATTAAATGTATATTCTTGTATCCAAAATTCACCCTTACGGGTAGCATAATTTATAATAGTGCAAAGAATTAAAGCATGTATTTTTGTATCCATCTCTATATCTCCAATATTCCAATTATTTTCAATTTCTACAGCTAAATCAAAAGTGATGGAGCAAAAGTTTACATTTATAAATGAAAATGGGTCTAAGAATAACTCATCAAGGGGTCTGGCATAGTCATTAAATTTACTTTTTTCTGTAATTTTATTAATAATATTACTTTTTTTTCCAAGATCTATAAATAAATAGAGTAAATTAGTAATTAGTTTATCATTAATATCAAATACTTTGTCAATTTTTAATGTATAATTACTCAAAGCTTTTATAATTTCTTTAAATTTATTGTGAATTTTAACATTATTTATTGTTTTAATTTCATCACATTTTTTGGGTAAACGATACTTAGTAAAAGGTCCTTTTTTAGGGATTACAGTTATTTCATTCGGTAAATAAGCATATTCAATCATCTTTTTTTCGCCTTCTGATGTTAGAGCTTTAATAATTATATCATTTTCTTCCACCTCCAATACAGATGTAATTATATTATTATAAATAACTATATCATCAACATTATATTCTTTATTAGGTATATGGCTTATAAAACGTTTATTTTCTTTAATAAACTTGAACATTTTTTTTCGTCTATACAATTTATTTTTTAAAATTTAATATTTTCAATTTTTGAAGACTACTTATAAAAAATAAAAAAATTAATTATTAAATAATTTATAATTTATTTTTTATAAATAATTAGAATACTTAATTGATTGATAAAAATTCAGCATATGGTGGTGCTCTACATACAGGACATCTATGGGATGTACAGTGAGATCTGGTCTTTTCATAGCATGTATTACATATAAAGTGTTTATCGTTCCCGCAATTAAAATAATCATTGCACGAGATTGTAGTCTCAGTATAACATACACAACATGTGGTTTCAGGATTTTCAAAAGTGTTTAAAGAAGGCAGGTTTTCACAAGAATAAGCACATATAGCTGCAGAATTATTAGATGCAGTCGAAGAAATACTTCGAGAAGGGATTGTAGGTATAGATGGAATTTTATCTCTTGCATAAAAAGCCAGGGTTAAATCATAGGTTAAACTGGAATTAGGCAATCTAGAAATAAAAGGAATGGCTGAATCTTCGGGAAATTTTTTGTCAATGTTATTTTCTCCATCATCAACATAAATTATATCAAAATGATTAAAAGTATTATCTTTTCCCAAGAGAGTTGACATTTTTGAATTTAAAAATTTACAAAAATCATTGGTAGTTAAAACACAAGCTGTTCTTTGTTCAATAGTTGAATATATTTTTGAACCAGTGCTTACGTGTTTACAGACGATTGACAACATTGTGTTTGTGAAAATGGTTAATAAAGCTAATTTAAATTGAATAATTTATTTCATTTTTTTTTTTTAATACGTAAATATTACATAAATATATTATTTAATTTTCTATTATTTTCATCTTTATATGATCTTAATTTTATAGATTATTTCAAAAAATTGAAATAGAGATAATCTATTAGTAAAGAGTAAGTATAAAATGAGTGAGCAAACCTTGATGATTCCCGCTGCTGAATTTAATCCTGCCGAAGATATGGGTTATTCTAAACCACGTATTAATAAGGCAGGTGGTAAAGCAATTAATATTATTAATAAATCTAATAACCGACAGCTTCATTTGTCTTGCGGCCTTATGTTGACCTGGGGAGTTAATAAGCGTATTGATGAGCAAAGCGGCCGAGTATCATATGATATGTCTCTACAATTTCCTAAGGAAGAATATTCTACTGAACAAACAGACAAATTTCTAGAAAATATGATTGCAATGGAGGAACAAATTAAGAAAGATGCTATTGAAAATTCAAAAGATTGGTTTAATAAGGCAAAGCTAACAGAAGCCCAAGTTGATGTATTGTTTAATCCTATGCTTTATTATCCAAAAGATCAAGAGACGGGTGAACGTCGTGAGGGAGCTGCACCTACTCTTCGATTGAAATTGGATTATTGGGATGAGGTATTTAAATGTGAAGTTTATGATGTAGAACAAGAACCACTATATCCTAATCCGAATGATTCGGATATTACTCCGTTTGAATTGATTACAAAAGGTTCACAAGTAGCGACTATTATCCGTTGTGGTGGAGTCTATTTTGTCAATGGCAAGTTTGGAGTAACCTGGCGTCTGCATCAGGCTTTGGTAAAGCCAAAGGCAAGTCTAAGTGGTAAATGTTTTATTAGTCTAAGTGCCGATGAAGTAGAAAAGATTAACACTCAGAAAACTTCAGACAATGAAGAAGATGACACAAACTCTTCGGATGAAGAGATGGAGAAAGATTCACTTGAAAAACCAAAATTCGAGGGTGTAACTGACGAGGTAGCTGAGGAGGTAGCTGAGGTTGTAGAGGAAGTGAAACCTAAAAAACGAGTAGTGCGTAGAAAAAAGGCTGCTGATGCAGAATAATAATAAAAAATAATAATAAATAATAAATAATAATAATAATTAAAAATAATAAATAATAATAATTAAAAATAATAAATTTAAAAAATTTTTTTTTCTGTTATTTTAGACAACGTGTCCGAGTGGTTAAGGAGGTGGCCTGCTAAGCCATTGTGCATTGCACGCGAGAGTTCGAATCTCTCCGTTGTCGATCAACCTAATAATAATAATTTTTCAAAAATAGGAATTTTATTTCTTAAGATATACATTCCGTTACCATAAACATTGCTTCCAATATTAGATGGTCTCAATTCCAACCATATTTCACGTTTAATTTTATGATGTGAAACATAAGTTAAATTTAATAAATTTTTTTTAAATGCCTTAATAAGTATTTCAGAATTAGGATGTCTTAGATAGTAAAAAATTTTATTTTGAATTTCGTTTGGTAAATTATCAATCATAAAATATATATTAATAATAATTTAATAAATATTTTATGGTAATTTATTTCCTTTATTTGCAGGAATCTTAGCCGATGTTGATATTAAAGATGCTCCCTTTTTAGCTGGAGCAACACAGCCTCCCGATCTACATCTCTGTTGTTTGGTTTTAACATAAGATGCATCATTATTTGTAAAACCACTGGGTAAATTATTTTTAATTCCTATTCTATTAGTATTTTTTCCAATAGCTATAATTTTTTTCTTTTCTGTAATCTGACTAGAAGATGTAGATAGATTAACTGTATATTGTGTAAATGGTGCCGGTTTAGAAGGATTACCGGCATTATTTTTATATTGAACGAGAGAATTGGATAAATAACTTCCTTGGCTCATAGTGGGAGCTTTCATAGGGAAGCCACCCTTTGTAAAAGTAAAACCAGTAGGTTGATTTTGATTTGTAAATACAAGAGACATGTATATATATTATATATTAAAATATAATTTGTAAATTAATATATATATTGCTCTTATTTTGAATAGAAAATAGATCATTAAAATCTATTTTGGGTATACCAATTTTTTCAAAAACTAACGTTTGAAAGGTTTTAAATTTTATTTTTTCAACATTGACATTTAAATTTAAATCGAAAAACTTAATGGTATAAATTTTGGAATCTATTAAATTTTTAATATTGACAGAATGGTCAACATATAAATTATTATTTTCATCAATATTAATAGAATTATCTAATTTGGGAATTATTTTTACGATAATATTATTATCAAATTCAACAAGGTTATGCCATAAAGGAACACAATATTGTTCTTTTAAATTAAAAATATAAATATCTCCATTTAATAAATTATTTATTGATGGATTTAAAATAATAATTTCTTTTTTTGATAAAATTTCTTCTTTAATATTTAATATTCTCTCCAAGTAATTATCAGAAATCTCTATCAAATCTTTATATTCTTCTATATAATTTATAATTTTTAAACAATTATCTTCATCTATTTGTTTTAAAATTTTTAAAGAAGTTTCATTGAATATAACAAGTAGATTATCTTTTAAATATTGTATTTTATCTTCGTCTAAGTTTATAAATTTAGAAAAAAAGGTAGAGAGATATTGGGGATTAAATGAATCTATATTTTCATCTGGGTTGTCTTCAATATATTTATTTAAATTTTCATATGCTTTTTTAATTTCTAAGAATTCAATACTTGTTTTATTATTTGTTTTATCGGGATGATAAATTAACGCTTTTTTATAATATGCCCTTTTAATTAACTTTGAATTTAGATTATTTTTATTTAAATCTAATAATGTACAGGATTTAGCAAAATCCATGTACTATATTAATTAAATAAAAGATAAAACTCTCTAAGTGGTAAATAGGTCGATAATTATTGTTATAATATTGAATAAATCTATACAAAGGAAGTATTATTAATGAGATTTTGTCTTCCCGGATAACCTGTTTGGATATTAATTCTGTTAAAATATACCAGATACACTCTGTAATATCTAAATTATAAATTAATAAATCATATAAATTATCCCTAATTAAAAAAAAATTAATATTTTTTACATCAGTTATTTTTTCAATAATAGAATTACATAATATTTTGTGAGGAGATATAAGTTGAGTAATAGAAGAATTAATATTTTTAATATTATTAATTTCAGATATGGAAATATTATTCGGTATTTTCTTATACAGACATTTATTATATTGATTTTTTGATGGTCTTGGAATTCTAATTAAATAACAAGCATTTATAATATTATTTGGAATAAAAGATAATTGTTCTGTAATTAATATAAATTTTATCCTTAATGATGAATGTTGAATTGTTTGCATATAACTATAAAACCCTTCTAATAACTCGCTATGTATTTCATGAAAATATTTACACACTATAATACCAACATGATTAGGTTGAGCCAATATAGCATCTATAATATTGGTATAAAATTCATTCCACAAAGGCCTTGAATTACATCCCAATAAAGACATATCTACTTCAAAATGAATATCACTGATTTTAATTATATAATTAATTTTATTATACGTAACCATCAATTTTCTATCATATTTTAAATTTGATGGGGAATATTTAATAATTGATCTTAGCATTTGAGTATATTTTCCTACACCTTGTGGTCCAAATAATATTAAATTAGGCAGATCCCTTAAATTTTCAGGAAATTTATCATATATTTTCGTTAATTTATAATGCAAAGGAGCTCTTTTCTCTTCTTTTAAATAATTTTCATAAGAGGAATTATATATTTTCATCATTATAATAATTTAAGAACTATCTTTATTATCTATATACGTATAAATATAAAATGGAAAGAGAGAAACTAAATGAAGTATTAAATAAATTAAATAATAAAAGAGACAGTCATCCTAATTTTTGCTCTTTATGGAGTAATTATTTAAATATTAAATCCAATTCTTTCATGAGAGAAATAAATACTTTAGAATGTATTTTAAGAGATTTAGATAATCAACCAGATATAAATTTAAATAATGTAAATACCATCATAAATTTTCAAAGATAAAATATTACTTAAATATAATTACCAGTAATATTTTATGAATATTATAACTTTACCTGAAGATAACTATAAATTTAATATATTTTATAATGAAAAAGTTAATAATACAGTAATTGAAAATAGCCATTTTATTAGGATTAATTATAGTAATGAATTATTTACACTAACCGGTCTATTTTTAAAAATTAATTTAAATATTAATGATATTGAAAAGTACTTTAATAAATTTAAATACAGTTATACTTTGTCTTTAAATAAAGATATTATTGATAAATTAATTAAATTTGAAGAAGATTTATTAAATATCAAAGAACTTAATAATTTAAAAAAAAACTTTAAATTAAAAGACCAACTGTTAAGTATGAATGTTAGAACATTTGATAATATACCTCCTATCCAAAAAACCAATATGTATTCCTTTTTATTAAAAATATCTGGTATATGGCTTACAGATACACACTGTGGGTTAACTTTTAAATTTTTACCCTGTGAAACCGTCAGTTGAAAAATATTTTAATATTATAGTTAAAACTATTATACTCATTAAATTTCCCAAAGTTACCAAATATGATAAAACTCTATAATATGACAACTGTTTCGAATTATTATTTTCATTTGTTAAACTTAAATATCTAAATAATAATCCTAATTGTACAATTATTAAAAAGGTTGATAAATTATTATATAGCGAATATTCTGATGCAACCTTTCCTTCATTAATCTCTTTAAAATAAGTACCATTTAAAGTTATCAACCAAGCTAAAATTCCTAACATTAAAACTGGTAAAATTGAATTGGTGAATATATTTTTTACAAATTTTAAATTTCCCTCTTTCCAATTAATCATATTAGCATTATTATTTAAAGCATATGTCACTATTAACATTCCTAATACCGAACATGCAATTAAACTATACCCCCACACGGAGGCGGATGCAGGCCCCGAACTACCATCACTAGTAGTATCAGTTGTCAGAAATAATTTGATTATTAATCCAACTAATGCAAGAAAATATAAATTATTAATAATATAACTAAAATTTTTTTTATCTGTATCTGCCATATAAATTATTATAATATTTTATTCATATTTTAATCTTATGTTTATCTAATAACCATTTTTTATAATCATCTATACATAAATTTTCTATCGATTCGGTAAATGGAATAAATTTAGGTTTATTCATTCTGTCATTTTTATAATATATATAATTACCAAATTTGCCGTTTCTTAACGATGCATGTTTTGATAATTGCATAATAATTGTTTTAATTAAAAGATTTTCAATATCTTCAAATTTAATATTATCAAAATTTTTATCTTCAATATCTACACTTATTTTTTGACTATTCCATTCTAAATATAATCCATATTTACCCTCTTTTAATAAAACCTCTTTATTTTCTTTCTTACCTAAACTTCTTCCATTTTTTTTATCCTTTACAATTATTTCTTCTAGTTTATATTCCCCATTTTCTAATTTATTTATATCTATATTTTCTATTACTTTTAAAAATTTAATATCCTTTTTATTTTCATATTTTATAATAGGACCATATTTACCTATCATATAAGTATGAAAATTATCTATTTTTATAGTTTTTTTATTTATTTTAAAATTTTTTGATAAATTTTCAATTTCTTTTAAACAATTTCTAGCTAAATCTTTCCAGTCTTTATTTTTACTTTCAATATTATCCAATTCTTGTTCCATCTCTTTGGTATATGTATAATTAAATAAATGGTCATAGTGTTTTGTTAAAAATTCTATTACCAATTTACCTATAGGTTGGATAACTAGTTTATTTTTTTCATTTCCATATTCTCTCATTTCTATTATATCCGATAGTACATTATCTATCAATTCAAAATCCTCACATTTAATTTTTTTACCCGCTATATTAGAAATTTTTACATAATTTCTCTCTTGAATTTTATCTACTAAACTAGCAAATGTGGATGGCCTTCCTATTCCAGTTTTTTCTAGCCTTTGCACTAAACTAGCTTCCGTATAATGATTTTTTAAATTTTTTAAAATAAATTTTGAATATATATTTTTATAATGTAAAATACTATTTTGTTTTAGACTTGTTAAATATATATATATCGAATTATCAATATTTTCATTATAAATTATTTTCCATCCTAAAAATATAGGTTCTTCTGCTAAATATTTATAATTTAATCTTAGAGGAGCTGATATTTCTGAAACCACCTTATTAAACCTTGCATCTGCCATACAGGAAGCTATTGTATTATCTCTTATAATTTTATATACCCTTTTTTCTTTTGTATCAAATTCATCAGGTATTTCTTTTATATTTATATCAGTTGGCCGTATCGCTTCGTGAGCTTCTTGAGCCTGACTATTATTATTTTTATTTTTATTTGATAAACTAGCTATATTTATATTAATATAATCTTCACCAAACTTTTTTAATATATAACTTTTAGATTTATCTATGAACTCATCTGAATATTTACTTGCATCGGTTCTCATATAAGTTATATATCCCTTTTCATATAATTTTTGACATATCATCATGCAAATTTTAGGTTTGATTTTACATTCTGAACTACATCTTTGTTGTAAACTACTCGTAATAAATGGGATAGGAGGTTTTTTAACAACTAAAATTTTATCCTTATAACTATAAATATGATCAAAATTTATTGACTCTTCTAAAAATTGAATTAATTGGTCTTTGTCATTAAATTCTTTATTTAATAAAAATTCTAAACTTTTTTTCGTAAAGTATCCTTTTGTCTCATAAACTTTATTTCCTGGATTATCTTCTATCTCAGTCTGATTATCATATATTAATCGTAATGCTGGACTTTGACAGCGTCCTGCAGATAATTTTGTCTTTGAATTATAAGTTATATATTCCCATAATAAAGGAGATATTTTAAAACCCACTAAAATATCTAGAATTTGACGTGCTTTTTGAGCATTAACCGTATTCATATTTAAATTACCTGGATTTGCAACTGCATTTTGTAAAGCAGATTTAGTTATTTCATTAAATATTATTCTTTTTGTAGTTAAAGGCAGTTTAAATAAATCACAAATATGCCATGCAATAGCTTCACCTTCTCTATCATCATCAGTAGCCAATAAAATCTCATCAGCATTTTTTATAAATGCTTTTAATAAAGAAATTTGTTTAGATTTACCGGGAATATTCGTAAATTTGATATTAAAGTTTGATAAATCAATACATTCTAGTTTATCAATTGTACGTAGATGACCAAAACTAGCCATACATTTATATTTAGACCCCAAATATTCCTCTATTTTTTTACATTTAGCTGGAGATTCAACTATTACACCAATATACCCCATAATTACATATATTTATTAAAAAAATTTTAAATGCAATTTTATAATTAATTTAAACCGTAGGAATATATTTATTCCAAAAAAATTTATAATTATTATTTTTACACCATTCTATTACTTCTTCTTCATACATCTTGGCATATTTTTTTTTATTTCTAGCTAAGACATATAATGAAAACCGTGTTCCAAACCAATTTGTTAATGGACCAGAAATAATAGCATATTCATATTTTTCATTAACTGCTGGTCCCAACTTAACAATCCAATAATTACCATCAACAGGAACTTTATCAAAATGTAATTTTCTCTTCGTTTGCGATTTTCCTTTTACATATGAATATCCACTTATATTCGTTATTTTATCATTTGTATTTTTACCTGAATTATATACTGTTAAAACGGTATCATCTATATCATTATTAAACTCTAAACCATACAATGCCGAAACATTTTTATAATCTATGCCAGTTCCAAAAAGTTTGGTAGATCTAGAAGTTGCTACTTGATTCCATTTACCGGTATAATAGTCTAATTTAATATTTTTTTCAGTAGAAATAGGTAAAATATTTTGTATAATTCCAAATACTTTTAAAATTTTTAAAAACATTTATAATTTTATTAAAATTTTATATTTAAATTTTTTTTATTTGATATTTAGTACCAAATAAAAAAATAATGGATAAAAATCTATATTAATGAGCACAACTCCAGCAAATTAATAAGTTATGACAGGGTTGTAATAAATTAGAATTAAAACATTTATTACAAACATGGTCTAATGGTACCTCAACTGAAGTTTTTTTACATTTATAACAATGTATTGATTTGCGTCTTCTCCATTTTTTTAGTTCATAATTCCATCTAGGAATTTCATATAAATAAGATGAGTTATATTGATGTATTAACAAATGAATTTCACTGGGTAGGTCATCCATTGATTTTAATTAATAATAATTATAATATTTAATTTTCAATTTTATATTTTAACGTGATTATCTAAAGAGAATAACCTTTAACATGCTTTGAAGCATAACAATTTGACGAGTAATGTCCTTTTCTGCCACAACGATAACATTTTAAAGTATTATTTTTATTTTTTCTACAATTACATATTTTTTTCTCCATTTCACACTCATCGCAAATTTCAGGATCATTTTTTATGACATATATTAGTCCTTCTATAAATGTTTCATATTCAATACCATTTCTATATTCCCCAAGAGTATATTCTAAATCACAGCCATTGATAGTTTGGCACAATCCATATATATTTGTTAATTTTAAAATACCAAAATCAAAGTAATTATTATTATTATTTAATATTTTTAAAATGTTATCACCCATGAGAATGTGTGTTTTTCCCTTATCTATTTTTTTACATGATCTTAAAAATTCATTTTTGAAATTATCATAATTATCATCAGATTCACTTGTAGTATATTTCAAATCATCAGAATTATAATTATTTTCATCATTTAAATGTTTATTCCACTTCTCTAATATA
>CERI01090288.1_pt1 | contig 10805 bp, 18 predicted proteins | sample 350261 | NCBI WGS metagenome assembly CERI01 (sample SAMEA2620979, study PRJEB7988) | marine metagenome | isolation source: saline water (ENVO:00002010), including
TTAATAAGATGTTTACCTATCGAAGAAATACCTATCATTGGAAGTAAATGGACTTATCAAAATAATAATACAATACATATAAAAGATGTAATAGTAAAATTTGATAACTTATTTATAAAATATAATTTCATAAATTCTAAACATAGTATTTATGAAAAATATACAAAATTTCAATTTCATAAACATTTTAAGAAAATTGAGGAGTAATTAAACCGATGTATTTACTATATAAAATCCAAATAAACAAATAAATGTTCCAAATAAAAATTTATATATTTTTATTTTTACTTTTAATATTGTGATTGATAAAAATAGCACAATAAATACACTGAAATTTAATATTAAATGAACTAATGCAGGATTATTTACAAGTTTCATCGCATTAAATATTGTAAATCTAGATAATATAACACTTGAAAATATAAATAATATTAAATAATAATGACCGTATTTATTATCTTTTTTTTTTAAAACTATATCTAAATATTTTATAGAAAATATATGAAATCCTAATATTATAGCTGATAATATCGCATAAAAATAATAAGTCATATTATATTATTATTATATTATATATTATGAATAAGGATTTTGCTATTGTAATTTTAAGTTATAGTATTAATCCATTTATTAGAAAACACGCAATAATAAATTTAAACAAACCAACTGCTGCTGCTTTGTTACAATTTTCAAATATTTTAATAAATGGATATTATTTATATAATAATAAAAAAGACATCAAAATAGAAAATATAACTATTTATAAATTAAACTATTCATTATTAAGTAATATTTTAACTTTTTTAAGTACATTATCTGTTAACAATTTATTAGTAGATAATAAAATTTCAAATTCTATGACATACGTCCAAGCTTTAACTATTGTTTCTTCTAATTTATTAGACAGTTACATTAATTATAACATAAAATCCAGAAAACAAATATTAGGATTATTCTTTATTATTTTTGGCATTTTGTGTATGTAAAATATTTTCAATATTGACTAATTTATTTTTGTACTCTTTATTCATATTCATTAATGTCGCATTTAAATCTTTCAATTTACTATTTTCACTTTGTAACGAATATATAGTCATGTTATTATCTATTGTTGTCTTATTTAAAAGTTCGCAATACTTTTCTAATTCTTTTCGTTTTTTATCATTTTCACTAAATAAATTACCCATTTCTATACAAATATTCCCAAATACAAATTCTTTTATAGGCCCAACATACATCGGTACAATTATTGTTTTTAATACTTCGCGAGACAATAATATATTTTCATCTATTATTTCTAATATCAAATCATTCTGATTCATATATTTAAATAAAAATGACTCATTCCATTCTGGTTCAGATGTATCCCACTTTGTAGTCGTTCTTCTAACGTCATTATTATATGTAACTTTTACATATAAATCATTTTTATCAAACCATCCTTCACCCGCACTATCTTTTAAGTATTTTATTTTTAAAAATAACATTTATAATATATATATATATTTATTTTCTTAACTTTTTTTTAGGTCGCAATTGATTACTGTGTCCGCATTTTTTTTTCCGACAATTTTTAGCTCGGGCTGGTAATCGAGCATAACATTTGCGACAAATCATTTTTTCACATATATTTTCTTTTGCCAAACATTCTAATGAAGGATCGTATGTCATATATTATAACTTAATAATTTATTTTATATAAAAATTGAAACAAAATTATTTAATATTTTTAATTATCGATAATAATCACAAAATGATAAGATTATCTTATAACTCAACATTGTTGGATGAATATAATAATTATGAAACGATTAAATATATTCAAGATATATCAAATATAAATAATTTAAAAAATAATATTACTGGAGAATTATTTTGGAATATAAAAACTGGAAATATTATTCAAATACTAGAAGGCGACATTCTTAAAATAAATACATTATATGAAAAATTAAAAAAAGATACAAGACATAAAAATTGTAAATTAATGGAATGTAATGATATAACTGAAAGAGTTTATAAGAAATGGAATTGTAATATTGCAAAACCATCTATTAATATTACATTTAATGATTTTGAACCATTATATTTTATTGGAAAAGGCGGATTTGCAAATGTTATTTTAATGGAAAATATTTTAACAAAAAAAAAATATGCTGTAAAAATGATAAGTAAAATAAATTTAAGTGAAAAAAAAATGAATATGATTTTAAGTGAAAAAAATATTTTACAAAAACTTAATAATCCTTTTATTATAAAATTAAATTATCATTTTCAAGATCCACTTTCTTTCTATCTTGTATTAGAATATGTTAATGGCGGTGATTTATATAATTTATTACATAATAATAAAATCTGTTTAGGAAATTTAACTATATTAAAATATTATTTTAATCAATTAATAATTGCTATTGATTATTTACATAAACATAATATTATACATGGCGATATAAAGTTAGAAAATATTCTATTAACTAAATCCGGAATTATTAAATTGGCTGATTTTGGTTCTGCAATTTATTCGTGTGATTTAAATAAAAATATCAAATCATTATCAGGTCATACTGTAATATATTTGTCACCAGAACAAATTAATTATAAAATAAAAGACTTTTCTAATGATATATGGTCGCTTGCTCTTATTTTATATGAAATATATTATTTATATCTTCCATGGAATAGTTATGACAATATTAAAAATTTATTTAATTTAATTAATATTACTGATATAAAGTTAAATACTACAGACGAAGAATTAAATAATTTATTTATTAACATGACTATTAAAGAACCTCATGTAGAAAGGTTTACCTCTACGCAAATATTAAATGATAACTATTTCAAAAATGTAGACTTTAACAATATTACAAATATACCTGATATTCTTTTAGATCCCGAAAATATTATTTATAACAGTCCAAAAAATAAAAATTATTATAGAGGTTTAACAACAATCGAAGATATTATTAATATAGTATAAAATAAATAATATAACATATTTAAAAAAATTATATTATTATATTAATATTATGAAAATACTAACTATCGTAACTCTTTTTACAAATTTTTTTTATTTTTCTTTTGGTAAAGAAATATATGAAAAAAATACTGAACGTATACAATATTTAAATAAAAATAGCAATAATGGCGTTTATTTTAAAGAAAATAAATTTATAAATAATAGCATAAACGAAATGGAAATATTCAGTAAAGGGTTATCATACAAATATGATATAAATACCTGTAAAGAATACGTTTTTGAAAATTTATCTTTGCCCGAAGAATGGGACTGGAGAGAACATGACGCAGTTACTTCAGTAAAAGATCAAGGTAAATGCGGTAGTTGCTGGGCGTTTAGCGCGATTGGTGCGATGGAAGGTAGTTTGGCAATAAATACAAATAAATTGAGAAATTTAAGCGAACAGCAATTAATGGATTGCTCTAGAAAATATGGAAATTTTGCTTGTAATGGAGGACTTATGGATAACGCTTTCCAATATGCAATCAAATATGGAATATGTTCTTACGATGATGTTGTATACGAAGCTAAAAGCGAATTGTGTAGCGATTTAGATAAAAATTGTGATAAAATTGCGGAATTTAATGATTGTTATGATATACCAATCAATAATGAATTAGCTCTCAAAGAAGCTGTTTTTAAAAGACCGGTATCAGTTAGTATTGAGGCAGATACTAAAGTATTCCAATTTTATAATAGTGGTATAATTGATAATAATAATTGTGGTACTCAATTAGATCACGGAGTTTTATTAGTAGGATATGGAATAGAAGATGGTAAAAAATATTGGATTATTAAAAATTCGTGGGGTAAAGGTTGGGGTGAAAATGGATATGTTAGACTTTTAAGAAGTGATAATGATAATACTGAAGGAATTTGTGGAATAGCAAAAGACGCATCTATGATAATTTAATATAAATATAATATATAGAATGATTAATAAAGTTTTAGGATTTTTTAACTTAAAATATTTTTTAATAAGTTTTGCAGTAGGAGTTTTATATATTTATTTAACCGAAGACTATAAAAAAGTTATTATATTATACCCAACACCCGATAATGTAGATAAGTATGTTTATGTTGATAAAAGTAAAAATTGTTTTAATTATGATTTACAAAAAGTCGATTGTCCTAAAAACAAAAAAGAATATATAGATATTAAAGTAAATTATTAATATTATATATATATAATATGGCTAAAAGAATTAATGCGAATGCTTTTTTTAAATCCGAAACTGGTATGAAAATTGTTTCTATCATTTTAGGTTTAGGCATTGCTGGATTATTTAAAATGAGTTGTGATAGTAGATCATGCATTGTTTACAAAGGACCTGACATGAGTGATAAAAAAAAAATTAAATATAATAAAAGCTGTTATCAAGCTGAAGAAGTTATTACAGAATGTGATAAAAATAAAGATAAAAAAAAAATATATTTATAAATAATTAGTTATATTTATAAATATATGTTCTTGAAATATTTATAATGGATATAGATACCACCAATATTGATGAATTACCTGTTCGAAATAATATACCTGTAAATAATAATAATAATGAAATTGTTGAAAATATGCCTATTACATCCAATAACATAACACTAGACAGTAAAATTCAAATTAATGAACCTTCTAAAAAACAGGTGAAATTTAACGAACAAGTAGAAGAATTAACCACCGAAACTCCGATATTAAAAAAACCAAAAAATACTAATGATAATTTAGGATTAACAATCGAATATAAAATTATATTTTTGTCTACTATATTATTTTTTATTTTTATGGATAAAAAATTTAAAATATATATTGTCAATATTTTAGCTCAAATATTTGGGTCATATTTAAAAAATGATATGGGTAATATTAGTAATATTGGAATTGTATTTTATTCATTATTTTACGCAACTGTTCTATTTGGATGTGTCAAATTAATTGATATTTCTTCTATTAAATTATCCTTTTAAAAATAAAATTGATTTAAATAACATTATTATTATAATTATAATTATAATCATGAAAAATTCACAATATTTAGTAAAAATACTTAATACATTATTAGAAAAATACAGTTATTCACAAATTTCTATTAGTCTCAACATCGCTACTGGAACTGTAAAAAGGTGGAGTGAATTAAACAATGTTCCTAATTCTTATGCGTTTGATTTAATGAAATTAGCTGAAATAAATATTGATTACTCACAATTTTCATTTAAAGAAAAAGATCAATTCTTTACACCAAATACAACAGCTATTTATTGTCATAATAAATTTATACAAATTTTAAATAGTTATGGGGATTATGATAATAAATATATATTTATAGAACCATCCGCTGGTAATGGTAGCTTTCTAAAACTTTTACCAAAAGATCGAAGAATTGGGATTGATATTGAACCAAAATTTGAAGAAATTATACAACATGATTATCTTGATTGGACGCCGCCGCCGTCTGATAATAATAAATATGTTACAATCGGAAATCCGCCTTTTGGTCTTAGAGGACAACGTGCATTAAAGTTTATAAATCATTCTAGCAAATTTTCCGATTATGTATGTTTTATTTTACCACAGTTATTTGAAAGTGATGGTAAAGGCGTTCCTCGAAAAAGAGTTCAAGGACTCAACTTATTACACAGCGAAAAATTGGATACTAAATTTGAATCTCCTCATGGAAAAAATATAAGTGTAGAATGTATTTTTCAGATTTGGTCTAAATATCATACTAATAATGATTATGTATTAAAAGATAATAATAATAATAGTAGTGAATTAAAAGTATATTCTCTTTCAGATGGAGGGACTCCTTCTACTACTAGAAATAAAAAAATGTTTTATAAATGCGATGCTTATCTACCTTCTACATGTTTTGGTAAAGATAATATGCGATATTATGATTCTTTTGATTCATTGCCTAGAAAAAAAGGTTACGGAATTGTATTTCTTAAAAATAAAAAAAAATATTTAGATAAATTTAAATCTATTGATTGGTCTACTATAGCATTTTTATCAACTAATTCAGCATATAATATTCGTACTTCTCAAATCATTAATCAATTTATTCAGAAGGAGGAGGAGGAGGAATAATTGAATTTACATAATTGCGAAATTCTTCCATATTTAGATTATCATTTTCTATTACGTATGTATTTTTATTTTTTACATTTTTTTCATTTATTGTCATTGTTGTATCTAATTTAAATGCTCCTTTCAATTTTCTCCATGTAATACTTTTTGTTGGAAAACATGGTTCGCATTTAATCGAATTATTTTTTCCGGATTCTTCGTAAAATTCTTGAGTAAAATTTTTAAATATTGTAATATATATTTTATTAGGAGATATATCTAAGAATATCATGTATTCAGCATTCCACGGAACTTCTCCTAATTCATGTTGAAAAGATTTTTCATCACTACCCAATCTTGCTGTCTTTATTTCTACAGTTTTGAAACAAATTATACCATCTCCACAACCGCCTCCGACTTGTTTCGTTTGGATACCATCTATTTCTGCATGAAGATCTGATAATTTACACAAATCATTTATTATTTTTTCACCAATCTTACCAACATCGTCATTTTCTACTTTTGAAATATTTTCAAAATTACTGCCTTCCCAAATATTTCTTTTCTTCACTTCTTCATATTTAGTATCTATAATTTGTTTGACTATGTCTGCCATATTATCTTGCGAGTTTATAATAATTGTTTTATATAAGTTCAATTTTAGTATAAATATATATTAACTTTATTTTGAATTAAAAGATATCAAAGTTAATATATATTATGGCTTTGTCTAATTTAGACAAAAATACATTAAAAAATTTATTACAAATGATTCATTTTGAAGAAAATAATCAAGATAAATTAATGCAATCTATAAAAAATGATTATTTAACCTATTCAAAATTAAAAATGATATCAAGTCAAATAAATATGTTAAAAGGTGAAGCAAGTAATATTTTAAAACATCATAAATTTAATGAAGATATGTCTAATATTGAATGTAATTTTAAAAAAACTCCAGGTACATATTATTATTTATATAAAAAAATACACAAATATTTATCATTAATACCTCCCGACGAATGGTGGGGAGATCCGGGACAATTTATTACAAAAGTATATTACGATCATGATTTAACATTTTATAATGTTGATGTATAAATTAATGCATACTTTTCCATACTTTAATATAATCCATTACGGAATTATTATAGCACGCTCTTCTCGTTTTACTTCCATATTCATCTATAAGATTTGTTAATAAACTTATCGTAAGATCCTGTGATGATTGTATCAATTCATTTGGAACAATCATCATTCTATCTTCCTCTATTATATACTCTTTTTCTATTACATAATTTGTTACTACATTATCTTCCATATATGCTTTGTAATGAGGAGGCTTTAAATATCTACATGGATAAAATGATATCATATGAGCTAGTATTTCACGCGGTATGTAAAATCCTTGAGTCATGTTATTTAATATAAAATAAAAAAATAAAGATATTTCAATTTTATATATATATGAGTTTTCAAGAATTTTACGAGATTGTAGAAATTTTTATACTTAAAATGACTATACCGGGCGCATTAGAAGGAGAAGAACAATAAATTATTACACAACATTTGTTGTATTAAATTTACTATTGTATTTACTACGTTTGTTTTTCCAGATTCTATCATCTTCATCTTTTAGAGATTCCCAATTATCGTCATCTGCTATACTCGGATCAGCGTATTTAAGAATATAACCACCTGGTGTTATCACTTTACCAGTTTTATCATCGTGGTTTTCCCATAAATTCATATGTTTATTGAATTCTTTTTTTAAATTTTTAAACCAATCTACCATAATTTCTTTATTAAAATTACTATCCAAACAATTTATTCTCCTTTCAAGACTACTAAACATGAATGGAAGATTACTAATTTCGTCAGGTGCAAAAGAAATCGTCGGAATAGTAAGTCCTTTTTTATATTTTTCATTCCATTCACATGAAATCGCAATAATATATATAAATTTACCATCTTCTAAAGCAGTTTTAATTACATAATTTAAGTCAAGTGAAGGAAATGTATCGTCTTTTATAAATATACATCTTGGACTTGCCTTAGGATCTATAGTTGTTATAAAATTATCTGTATTTTTATTTCCATGACCGTAAAAACAAATTAAATGATGAGAACCGTCTTCACTGTAATTCACTTGGGAAATCATATCATCGTATTCTTTCTGATTGGTAACAATGTGTTTGTAAGACGCCATGATTTGAATGTTTTCAGATGCTTTGTGTAATACTTATTATAAAAATTAAATGGTTCAATTTTTTAAAAATAAATTAATTATAATTAATATAAATATTGTTATATATATTATTTATATGGCTTACATTCAAGCAAGAATTGATAATAATGATAGACCAAATTGGAATGAATATTTTAAAGAAATTGTATTATGTACTGCAAAAAGATCGCCATGTCAGCGATTGCATGTTGGATGTATATTAGTAAAGGATAATCGTATAATATCACAAGGTTATAATGGATTTTTAGCAAATCATCCGCATGTATCTGTTATTGAAAACGGCCATGAAATCGCAACTATTCATGCTGAGGTAAATGCTATTATAGATTGTGCGAAAAGAGGTGTTAACTGTGATAAATCTATTGCATATATAACACATTTTCCTTGTATAAATTGTATAAAAACATTAGTCCAAGCTGGAATTGAAAAAATATATTATATCAATGATTATAAAAATAGTAAAGAACTTATACAAAAATTACAAGTTAAAATTCCGATTATAAAAATATAAGACAAATATATATATATATATATATGAACGATAAAGTAAAACAAACCCTTAAAGAAAATTTTAATAATTATTTAGAATTATTAGATGACGATGAAATTGAAAAATTATTAATCAAAGAATTAAATGATAATGTTGATATTCCGATTATCAACGAAAAAACTGAAAAAAAAATAATGAAGGCTATTTACAAATCTATATTAGGAGCACTTAAAAAAATTGATATTGAAAATATTCTTAATAAAGAAAATAATTAATTTAAACAGAAATAAATAATTACATATTATATAATGAGCGCAGTATGTGTTAGAACAAATGTTCTAGATATTGACAGCGTAGATAATTTAAATTTTTTGAAAGATAATTTAAAAGATTTAATAATGACTAAATGTAATTTAGAAAAAAATAAATATTTTGACTTATCCGATAAAACTATTTATCTTGCTCTACAACCTATATTTAATTATAATAATGATGTGATTTATTATCAAATTTTAGCAAGAACACATAATAAAGAAATATTTCCATTTGATTGGTATAAAGAACTATCAAAACAAGAAAGAATTAACTTTACGGTTAAATGTGCTTTATTAAGTAATTATTTAGAAGAAAACGATATTTCATCTAAATTTGTAATTCAAGAGTGTGATTTTATTTCAGTTAAAAAAATAATTAATATTAAAAATTATGAAATCTCAAAATACGGACAAGGATTAAATCAAAAAATATTATATAATGAAGAAATATGTAATGGAGGTTCTATTTATCCGTTAGATAATGAATCACCTATTTTAGATATGTATCATCAACTAGATACAGATTACTACGATTTCTACATAGATAATAGTGGAAATTTACAATATTGTAAAACTATTTTAGATAAATATAAAGGATGCGCTATTAGCAATTGTTTTTCTATAAACAAACACGGCGAATATGATGATGATAGATCATATGAACGAATTATTAAATTAATTAAAGATCAAAGTAATATAGTTTATGATAATTTGTCCGACAAACCAGTACATATTATTAAAATAGATAATACGATTGCATATAAAGCATTTAATTATGGACGTAATGTAAATAAATATAGTGAAGAACTCAGTAAAGCTATAGATACTATATGGACGATTGATCCTGATATTATATTTGTTATTAAATGTACGATTCCAAATGAAAATTATATTCGTGTAAAATCCATCTATAAAGCATTACAAGAAAAAAAAAATGATAAAGTGTTAATTCAAGGGTCGGTATTAAAAGATTACGCATTTAGAGTAATTATGAATTATAATAATGATATAAAAATTGAAAAATAAAAAAAATATATTTTAAATTATAAATGAGTAAATTAATTGATAAAGTTTTTACTGTTTATGAAGATGAACTTTGGTTTTATAAAGCCGAAGAACAGAATATTATTTTAACAACATGGAATAGCGGTGTTAATAATTTAATTACTAGTAAAAATTATAGAAAAATATATTTTACGAATCCATTGTGTTTTAATATTAAAAATAAAATTAATAATTATAAAAAATAATAATTTAAATATTTTTATAATTATTAATAAAAATGGTTATTAAAGCAATTATTGTTTGTTGTATGGATTATAGATTTCAAAAAGCGGTTCACGAATTAATATTAGATAATGAATTAAATTACGGCGATTATGATATGGTTTCTATAAAAGGCGGAGCAGGAAATTTCGCACAACTTGAAGAACATCTTAATGTAGCAAAAACTTTACATAATCCTCAAAAAATAATATTAACCGTACACGAAGATTGTGGTGCAAAAGCAACCGAACATGATTTAGAAAAGGCAATTATAATATCTAAAGGTATATTTGGTGATGAAATTCCTATTGTTACAAAATATTTAAAATTATAGTAATATTTTATTGATTATATATAAATGTTATTAAATTTTTATAAATTATTAAATTATATTTCCATAATATTAT
>CERI01113320.1_pt1 | contig 10793 bp, 10 predicted proteins | sample 350261 | NCBI WGS metagenome assembly CERI01 (sample SAMEA2620979, study PRJEB7988) | marine metagenome | isolation source: saline water (ENVO:00002010), including
TCATCAGCTTCATCAGCTTCATCAGCTTCATCAGCTTCATCAGCTCCAGCATTATCGTCGTCATCATCTTCGGCAGTCGATGAAGCCTCGTCGCTAGAAGTTTCTTCGTCATCAGATTCTTCGATCTCTTCTCCTTCTTCGATTTCAGTCTTTTCTTTTTTGAGTTTGTCGGTTTGTTCATCGGTATTAAATGTAGGCCAAGCGCTACTTATTCCTAAATTTTCTTTCTCCATACTTTAATATTTAATAAGATTGTTTAAATCACTTCAATTTTCTCTTATTTTTGTTCATCTGTTTTCCATGTAGTATCACAGAGAGCACACATATAGATATATTTCATATTTGTATCATCATATCTAATATATAAAACTTCCCGAGCTTTATTATCTTTATTACTTGCGCAATTTTGATTAGGACATCTAATTGTATTTGTTCTTGGAAGAGTAGGATCTCTTTTTGTGTATTCGTTAATAATTGTAGTATATCTTTGTTTATCTCTTTTAATAGTAGTCGAAGATACACAAATGTTTTCTACTGAAAGTGTATTATTTTCATTTCCACAATTTCTACAATAATAAATTAATTTATTACTATCTTCTGTTGATGTATCTCCACCAACTTTTAAGTAATACATATTACCACATTTATTACAGAAGTGCATGATTTATATATTATAATAGAGGAATTCTTATTTCAATTTTTTAAGAGTTTTATATAAACAAGATAATTTTTGTTCCATATTAGAATAATCAATATGTATATTCATTCTGTATATTGAAGTAGATATTGTTGTAGTTTTAATCATATCTTTTTTGAGTTCTTTGATAATATTTTTATACTCATTAATATAATTTTTGACCATAATTTTATAAAGCACTGGGAAATTTTTTTTTATATTGGAGGGTCCATGTAACATGCTAGCGATAGCGACGTCATATTTTTTAAAAGTAATAATTTCATTATAATTATAATAATCAGCATGTTTATTGGTAATACCAGGTTCGTTTAAGAGAGGAGTATTATTAAGAACGGCACCACAGAGTGACAATAATATAGTTGATATTGTTTGACAACCGGTCCATTGAGGACCCTTCCATGTATTTAAAAGTGATATACAAACCTTTCCACATTTATAGAGATTTGGATTAAATCTAGTTATTCCATCATTTGTGCAATATGTAACTATAGGGGGGCGATGGGGATAATCTCGAGGAAAATCAAATTTAAAAAAAAAGTAACCCTTGTAATATGGAGTGTCTGGAGGACCAATGATAAGGGCCTGTCCTTTTAACATGTCTTCGTCAGAATGTTCATAGAATATTCCGTTATCGATTAAGGGATTTGCCCTTATTTCTTTAATATCTTTAACTAATCGTTTAATAGTTTCTTTAGTAATTACTATATTTTGTGAATCAGTCATTACAAATAATAATTTAGATATATTTATGTCCATATTTTAATATATATGTTTGACCACCAACTTACATGATAAATCTAGAACATTAATCCAACAATAAAAAAAAATTGATATAAAAATTTCTTGAGATAATATATTCACAAACATGAGCACCAAAACAGGACAAATTGGTGACTATCTTAAAAACTATATAGTAAAGGGTAAAGGAAAGTCCCATACACATACACGAATAGGCGATAAAACCGCCAACATATATGGAGGATTATTTAATGTTCCTAATGAAGAATATAATTTATTTATGGACAGGTATTATGATCATGTCTTTGTTAACGGAGGAAGAGAGTATCTAACAGAGAAACAATTAATAGAAGATGGACCTATATTGATAGATATTGATTTAAGGTATGAAACATCAGTTGAAGAAAGACAACATACAAGTGATCATATATTAGATATTGTAGACCTATATGCACGTAAAATATCTGAAATAGTAGAAATTCCTGAGAATACAGATATAGAAGTATTTGTTATGGAGAAACAAAATGTAAATAAATTGGATACAAAAACTAAAGATGGTATTCATATAATTTTTGGTATATCTTTACATAAGGCGGCACAAGTTTTACTTAGAGAAAAAATACTAGAGGATCTACCAGATTTATGGGATAATCTACCAATTATAAATAGTTGGGATGATGTAGTAGATGAAGGTATAGTTAAAGGATTTGTTAATTGGCAGCTTTATGGCTCACGTAAGCCGAATAATCAACAATATTTGGTAAAATATCATTATCTTTTGACAAGATCAAAAGATTGGGACATTGAGATAAATCCTATGAGTAAATTTAATACAAAGAATAATATAAAGAAATTATCGGCACGTTATAATAAACACCCAAAATTCGAATATAAAGAAGGTATTGAAAAGAAAATAGAAGATATGAAACAGAATCTAGATAAAAGTAGTAATTCAAAAAAACCTACATTTAAAATTAAAAAGAAGGATATTGGTATTCCAATAGCTTATGATAAAATTAAAAATGCAGAGGAATTAGATGCTCTAATTAGTGATATGTTTGATGATATAGACGCAATTCATTATCGTCTTAAAGAGACTCATAATTATACAATGAGTCTTCCTGCTAGTTATTATGGTCCGGGTAGCTTTACTAAATGGATACGAGTAGGATGGGCCTTAGCAAGCACTAATTTTAAAATGTTTCTAACATGGTTAAAATTTAGTTCTCAAGATAATTGTAGAGATACATTAAAGGGGAGTGATGGAAAATTTGATTGGTCTAATGTTTCTATGTTATTTGGTCTCTGGTGTGGATTTGATTTCGATAATCCGGATGGTTTAACACATAGATCTATTATGTATTGGTCAAAAAATGATGCAAAAGATAAATATGAAAATATTCATAAAGAAACAATAGATTATTTCATTGAAATAACACTACAAACTGCTACTGAATTTGATCTAGCTACTGTATTATATCATATTTCAAAGGATAGATTTGTATGTGCAAGTATAAAAAGTAATTGTTGGTATGAATATCAAGGTTTAAGATGGTATGAAATAGATTCGGGTAATACACTAAGATTAATGATTTCTAGGGATATGCATCAATTATATCTGAATCGTATTGTTGACCAAACATCAAAGTTGCAAACTATGGAACAGCAAGATGCAACATATGACCAAACAAGAAAACGTGTTAGTAAATTAACCGACGTAGCTACCTTACTTAAAAAAACAACTTGGAAAAATAATATTATGAAAGAGGCAAAGGAGTTGTTCTTTGATAAAGATTTTATATCAAAGTTAGATCAAAATCCATATTTACTTTGTTTTAATAATTATATAGTAGATTTTAAGAAAAAAACGCATAGAAAAGGACAACCTGATGATTATATTTCAAAATGTACTAATATAGAATATGCACCAATTAATGAGAAAAAGGATGGGGAAATAATAAATGAATTAAAAAATTTTATAAATGAATTATTCCCCAATCCGGCGCTATGCGAATATATGTGGCAACATTTGGCTTCCATATTAATTGGAACAAATGAGAATCAGACATTTAATATTTATACAGGTTCTGGTTGTAATGGTAAATCAAAATTAGTAGATTTAATGTCAAAAGGATTAGGGGATTATAAAGGAGTTGTTCCAATTACTCTTATTACACAAAAAAGAAACAGTATAGGCAATACGTCTTCGGAGATTGTTCAATTAATGGGAACTAGATATGCAGTAATGCAAGAACCCTCAAAGGGAGATAGTATAAATGAGGGTATTATGAAGGAGATAACAGGTGGTGATCCTATGCAAGGTAGAGCATTATTTAAAGATTCTATAACTTTTATTCCTCAATTTAAACTAGTAGTTTGCACAAATACATTATTTGATGTTAAAAGCAATGATGATGGGACATGGAGAAGGATTCGTGTATGTGATTTTATGTCGAAATTTTTAGAAACACCCTATGGTAATGAGGATAAATTTCCTAAATCGGAATATCCGTATCAATATAAGATTGACAAAAATATTGAACAAAAATTTAATAGATGGGCACCTGTATTAATGTCATTACTCGTTGAATTAGGTTATAAATATAATGGAAATGTTAAAGATTGTAAGGTAGTCATGGCTAGTAGTGATCAATACAGAGAAGGACAAGATTATCTTTCTGAATTTGCTAAAGATAAGATTCAAAAGAAATCAGGTGAGAAGATTAAAAAGACGGAATTACTGGAAACATTTCGACAATGGTTTCAAGTCAATTATGGTAGGGGAATGCCTAAAGGGAGGGAAATATATGAGTTTATGGATAGACGGTATGGAAAATACAGGCAGGGATGGCATAATATTGGGATTTTATATGATGAAGAAGGGGATGATGAGATTGATGATTTGTAAATATTATTAATTATAACAATTACAAATTTGTATATACATTTTTTGGTGCCTTATTGTTTAATATATATTTGATTTGATGGTATATAAAAAATATTAATCTAGAAATTATATTCAGTAAAAAAGGTAGAGCTATCATAATTATTAATTCTAATCCTAACATTAGTCCCAATATCCCTAATCCTAATCCGACACATAATGTTAATCCTATCCACCATCCTATTTCTAAATGCAAAAGCCACGAAAACAATGATCCTAATCCTAATCCTAAACCCAATCCTAACCAACTAAATGAAAGTTTATATTCTTTGAAGAAATTACCAATTATTAAATAAATAATTATAAAGATAAAATATATGTATGTCATGATTTTTCTATAGGAGTGTAGCCCAGTAAGTTGTTGATCTTCATATATCACACGGCGATCGTTAGTTAAAGTATTGCTAAGTTTTTGATCTACTTTGGATTTTAAATTCTTATTTTCTTTCATTTTAATTTTTAATAATTCATTCATTCTCTGAGTGTATAAAGTTTCTGCATCATAATCACTTATCATTGTTTTAATACTTTTCATTAAATTCCTGTGTTGCGCCAAAGCCTTTTGTTTTAACATATCGGCTGTTTTTGTATATCGTTGAAATAACATATCATCATAACCTTGCTCACCTTCAGAAAATACATAATATTTTCTCTCAGCATTCTGCGCTCTTAATGGGGCGCTTTTCAAATTTTGTTTTGCTTCCAGCCATTTTTGTTTTAAAGTTTCGGACTCTTTTTCTCTCCTACATGTGCTATCACAATTATCAGAGTTACTAATTTTATCAATTAGAGAATTTAATTTATCAGTATTCATCCTAATTAATATACTAATAGATTTTAAACAGTGGCATAGTTAGGGTTAGAACTATAGGGGAGAATATTTGAACCACCACTTCCCCAAGGACAGGCAGGAGATGGAGATGCTACATATGCTACATTGGGTGGAAATCTCCCATTTTGAAAAGTCTCCGTGGTAGTAGTAGGTTCGCATTTTTTGGTTTTCGAATTAAATGTAGTTCCATCGCTACAACAATCTTGATTAATGCAGCCTGAGCCGGATGTTAATTGGTCCCATTCATCTTTTGCTTTATCAGTAATCGTAGATGTCTGGTCGTTGTCTGTAGTGTTGGAATTATCTTGATCATCAGTCTTCCAACTAGACTGTCCACGTCTCCAATCATATTCATTAAATACCATATTATCGCGAGCATTAATATCCATTAAATGCTTAATAATAATAAATCCCCCAATAAGAAGACTTATGGTAATTAAACCACCAGTAATACCGGCAGATAAAAGATTAAACTTTCTGAGAGCAGCGAATATTAAAATTGGTATAGAAGTATAAATAATTAATCTCATTGTATGTGTGTTCGCCTGATAACTATGTCCATAATATGTATTAATTTCTGTCATGCGTTGATTATTATTTTTTATATTTTTAAGCTGATCGAGATTGTTCTTAGCAGCTCCCAGTTGCGATTCGACCACATTAGTCGTTGTTATTTGATTAACTAAATCATTACGCGATTGAGCTACGCTATCTTGTAATACAGCATAATTATCAGATAGACCACTAAATAAATCTATTCTCATCGACGACAATTTATTAATTTGATCAATAATATTTTGTTGCTCAGAAGTTCCACCACCCGAACTAGCTACATCTTGTAATTCGGCATATAATGTTTTTTCCATATCCTGCAGCTTAGAGATTTCAGAAAATACTTTAGATTGTTTATTATCCGTTACTGTAGATAATCCATATCCTGAAGAATCACTTAAAGTTCCACTCATTTTATATATATACTCACACAAGATAATATATATATATATATAATTGCTCTTAGCGGCAATGGGAACATATTTACTTAAATTCTGTTATTTTTAATTATTTGTTTTAATTATTCCGATTGTTACAATTCCTATAGCTAAAATAGACCATAATAAAAATTGTGAATTTCTACTAACTGCATTTAATCCACTATCTTCATACATACCTTTTACATCAATAGAACTCTCCTCTGCTGCTGTGAAGTCGTTTGTAATATTTTCGTAATCTGATATATCTGTTTGAAGTTGGGACATTTCATCACCAAGAGAACCAACGATAGATGAATTAGACGATTGTAGAGCTTTAATTTTAGCATCGATTTTTTGTTTTGTATTTATTAAATTAGAGTATGCGGTATCCAAAGCCTGTTTATCGGAACTAAGTGCAGCATCCATACTAGTTTTATAATCTTTATTATCATTACTATTACATTTATATGATGATGTCAATGGAGTGGAAGTATATATGGGTGGATCTGTATTAATTTTAGTTCCCGCTTTATTAATAGGACCATCAAGACTAGCATTTATTGTGGATCCAACATCAAGTGGACAACCATTATCTTTAATCGCTTGTTCAACTTTTTGAAGTTTTTTATTCGCATTTTTTAATATTATTTTAGCTGCATTTTCAGCGATACTATTATCGGATGAGCCGGTGTATTTAGCTAGTGCGTTTTTAGCATTTGTAACAGCTTTTTGAGCATCAGCTAAATCAGACTCTAATTTTTTCTGTGCTTGTCTTGTTTGGAGATTAATATATTTAAAAAATCCGTCATCGGTAACATATCCCATCCAATTACTACCATTTTGATCTATTATTGTTACATTTTTTCCTGCGTATTGTCCTCCTCCAGTTTCAGATATGTCTTTTGTAAATGTTCCTGTATTTTCAATATATTTTGTATATGCTTTCTGATAAGCTTTAAGTTTTATATTATATAAAGCTGTTAGCCTTTTAACATCTCTAAATTCTTTTGAATTAACGTCAGTTACAGGATTAGTATCTGTATTATTCATACTATCAGATATTGCGCCAGCACCACCTCCAAATCCCTCAATCAATGTTTGATTTTTGGCCATTATTTTACTTGGAGCCGTTCGTAAAGCAGCTTGTCCAGAATGACAACCATTTACGTCATATCCGTTAACTTGATTTAAATAACAATTACTAGTGGGATTTTTTAAAATTTTATTATTTTGTAGTTCTATAAATTTTGCTCCTTGTGAAAAACTTATCGTTCTAAAATTAGGAGTGTTTTGGGAAACCATGTTATCTAATATTAGTAAATAAAAAAGTCTATTAAGATTGAAATTATTGGGCTAAGTATCTTGTAAACAACCAATAACTCATATTAAATATAAATATTGCTATAAAAATTATATGTAAAGATCGTAACGACCTGGAAGTTAAAAAGAAATATATCCATAATGCAGTAAGAATACCATTCATGGATATCCAATAATATTGGATTTTGAGAGAATGAGCTTCTAATGACGTGTTCTCACGTTTTGCTGCTATATCATTTAATTCTTTTTGAACCTTTGCTATTTTAGTGTTATATTTTTGGAGTTTATTATCTAAAGCCATTAAATCAGAACTACCTTCAGATACTATTTTTTGATTTTGCATTCCCTTAGGATATACTTTACTCATTAATATTTTAGCTGCTCTAAATAATCTAACAAGTTCGCTATTTAATGCATTTATTTTTTCTAAATTATCTTCTGCATTATCAGTTGAACCATTTTGCAGAGCTGATATATAATCTTTTTGAGAATTCCGATAATCATCTAGTTTTAATTTTATTTCCTTTTCTATCGTTTTAAGTTTGACAATAGTAGGAAAATTATTTAGTTCGGTTTTTATACCATCTTGTTTATATATTTGATCCATTATATATATATAAACAATATTATCATCAAAATTTTCTATGTAACCATTTGGCAAATATAAAAGTGCACACCAAAAATAAGATAACAATAATCACACTGACATTATTTATTTCGCTTTTTAATAAAGTTTTAACTGTTATGATTACAAGTGTAACCGCCAATGCGCGCCATACAACATAATGTATTCTGTTTGATTGCGCTGCTAAACTTGTGTCTTCTTTCTTTGCTGATATAGTAACAAAATTATTGTTATGATTTATAATTTGATCTTTATTATTTGAAAGACTATTAACGTGATTATTTAAAATTTCTTTTTGTTTATCTAAACTAGTTTGAGTATTTGCATCAGTCGTTTTTAAGGTGTTTAATTCTTTGTTTAATTCATTTGCTAATATTAGTAATCTATTATTTAATACTATTAACTTATGTTTTAAAGTAGGATCTACATCAAAGTTATTACAAGTGCTAGATGTAGTCATATTATTTCCACTTGGAATAGCATTGTATTGCTCATTCTTTAATTTAATAGGTTCTGTATCACACATAACATCTTTTTGTTCCCATAAATCATCCGAATATGGATGTTTATAACCCTTAATATCTACCCACGCTACTTCCTTAGTTTTGGTATTAATAATATTTTTACCGGCAATTTTACAAGGTTGTCCTAATCCCATAGGTGTTTTTTCTGTAAGTTCGGATAAATCTTCTTCTGAAATATTAATAACTTCTTCTGGACAAGAAGAATCATTATTTTTCCAGGAATTAGTCGAATATTTATGTGTAAAACCGTAATCATTTACATATGTATAATTGCCGTCACCAGTTGTAACTGTTTTATTAAAATATTTGGATTTATCACCTTTATTATGTTTTAAAACGTCATCAAAAAATATTTGATATGTATTTTTATAATCTACTAATGTTTTATTAAATTCTTTTTCTAGCTGGGAAATAATTTCGGATTGTTTGCCCGACTGCTGGTTATTGGGCGCGCTTTGAGTATTATAGGTTTCTACAATTGAATTAATGCCGGGAATGCTTGTTATCTGTAGAGCATCAAGATGAGGTTCGGCTAATTTCGTGTATAATTTTTCATATTCCATAAATTCCTGGCCTTGTTGAAGATTAGGATCATTTTCTAAATCAGTCGTTTTACCAGCCATAATACCTAAATTATGTAAAATATTTGTAACAGACATTTTCTATACAATACAGATAGAAAATGTATTTCAAGTCTCACTATTTCCCATTAAATTTGTTATATCCAAATGCGATTATTGCAAAACCAAATATAACATTACCAAATAAATACTGATTATATCTTAACTGAATATCATCTACCATACCAATAGATGCTGCATTAGAATTATTCATTCTATTTAATTTGGTTGAGAGAATTTCATTTTCTTTATTAAGAATACCAATTTTAATATTAGTCCGTCTGATATTTCTCAAAATTTCTCTAATATTGTTTTCTAGATCATTCTTAAGTTGAAAAAAATCTGCTTGAAGTTCTTCTAGATTTTCTTCATCAGTTTTTATTGAGTCACTATATTGTGTAATACTTGGATGTGTTTTGTGTTTGGGCCATGTAGTTTTAAATTCAGAGAGAATAATATTATATCTAGTATTAAGATCCTTTAAATTTTTTACATAATAATTAGGTGTTTGTATAGTCATCTATATATTATGCAGAACATATTCTATAAAATTCACTATTAATTGCTGTTCGACTGGGACGTGTTATTTTACATATTTGAGTTGGGCGCATACCTAATACTTGCGCAACTGGACTAAATCTTGATATATCAGGAATTTGTTTATCATCTGTTATATGATATTTTTCCTTAAATTCTTTTACTTCGGCTTCATTTAAAAGTCTATGATTGGGCACTAAGTCGTGTTTTAATATATTAAATTGCAGTCTCGACATATTAAATACTGTTATGAAGACACCTTCTTGTTCCCATATGTTTTTTAATATTTTAATTAAAGAATCGTTAGGTTCATCTTTAATAATGATAATAAGATCATCGCTCTTTGTTAGAATAGATTCTAAATTGAGTAGATCTTCTATATATTCATAAATATTGTTTGCTCTTAAACTACCGCCACTACCTTTTAAATTAGCTAAATGATATTTAATATAAGCTTTTTTTCCCGAAGGTTTGCTTAATAACATGTCCATTTGTTTCTCTTGATACATAGAATTAACTTCATTAATACTAGCTCCTTCATATTCATTTATATTATAACCTTGCTCTCCAAGAAGTTCTAAAATATTTTGTCGGGATTTAAAAATCTGAACTATATGTCCGCTCTGTGCCATGTTTATTATACAGAGGTATTTTTAAATTAGGTTCAATTTAATTTTTGTGTATCAATAGATATAGTTTTCTTTTCACCCCCATTTTGATTCTCTGTATTATCTTCATTTTCTGGTTCCTCATATTTTAATAAAGATAATTCTTGTTCATCCTTCATCTTACTTGAAATAGGCTTTATATTTTTAGCTTTTGTTATTATTTTAGTGATTTCTTCAACATCTGTTTTATCTGCATTTGGTATAACACTTAATATATCGGGTGCAGCCTCTTCTTTTTTATCTTCTTCCTTAGATGCATCAGGATTATATGGAGGGCTGGCGGGTGCTTGTATGACCGGAGCATCAGGATTATATGG
>CERI01116937.1_pt1 | contig 10793 bp, 10 predicted proteins | sample 350261 | NCBI WGS metagenome assembly CERI01 (sample SAMEA2620979, study PRJEB7988) | marine metagenome | isolation source: saline water (ENVO:00002010), including
ATTGGCTTGATTTATGCACTGAAAAAAATTTTTAAAAGATATTATTAATTATTAAAATAAATGTTAATATTAATTTGCATAATAGTATTGATCTTATAAAAATTTTGAATGTATTCACTTAAAGATAAAACATTTATTGTTACTGGTGCTTCTAGAGGATTGGGTAAACAGATTTCTGAGAATTTAGTTAAAAAAGAAAAAGCAAACGTAATTTGTTTTGATAGAACAAACATAAAGTCAAAATTACTGAAAGATTTTCATAAAATTGACTTCAGTAAAACAGCCTCTCTTTATAAAAAAATTTTTAAAATAATTAAAAAATATCCAAAAATTGATGGTATTGTAAATTGTGCAGGAATAACCTTGCCTGAAAAAAATTTTCCTAAAAAAGATTTTAATAGTTGGAAAAAAACTATGAATATAAACTTAGACGCAGTGTTTATTTTATGTTCTTTGGTTTGTGATTATTCGATAAAAAAAAAATCAAAACTGAGTATAGTTAATTTTACAAGTATAGGTGGTCATTTGGGTTTTCCAAAAAATTCAGCATACTGCTCATCAAAAGGAGCAATTTCTCAGTTAACCAAATCTTTGTCATGTGATTATGGTGCGTACGGTATCAGAGCTAATTGTATTGTTCCTGGTTATTTTAATACGCCAATGAATAACAAAAGTTGGCAATCATTATTAGAGAGAAAAAAAAGATCTCTTAAAACAAATTTAAATAGATGGGGTCAACCAGAAGAGATCTGTGGACCTGTAAGCTTTTTGTTAAGTGATGAGTCTAGCTATATCACTGGAGCTGACATTGCAGTAGATGGCGGATGGTTATCAAAGGGTTTTTAAAAATTAATGAATGTTGATGCAATTATTTTAGCGAGAGGTGGATCTAAAGGTATACCAAATAAGAACTTAAAGCTTTTTTGTGGCAAACCATTGATTGAGTGGACAATATTGCAAGCAAAAAAATCTAAAAAAATTAGAAATATTTTTTTAAGCTCAGACTCAAAAAAGATATTAAAAATAGGTTTAAAGCACAATATTAATTTAATTAAAAGACCTAAAAAATATTCCACAGATAAAGCAACATCAGAAAGTGCTATAAAACATTTTTTAAAATCAGAAAAAAACTTTTCAAAAGAAGGAGTTATTTTTTTGGAACCAACTTCACCATTAAGAAAAAAAAATGATTTAGATAACTTAATTATAGAATTTTTTAGAAATAAATGGGACTCTGGATTTACGGCAGGTGTTTTGAGTGACTTTTTAATTTGGGAAAAGAAATTGAAAAATTATAAAAGTTTAAATTATAATTATAAAAATCGTGGCCAAAGATTTGGCAGAAAATCTTGTTACGTAGAAAATAGTATTGCATATATTTTTAAACCTTATATGTTTCTAAAATACAACAATAGATTGTTTGGAAAGTTCGGCATAAGTCATAACGAAACATGGCAATCTTTTGAAATAGATGAGCCTGAAGATTGGAATTTTGTAAGCACGATTTTTAAAAGTAAAAAACTTAATAAGAGATAAAATTATGGAAAGTGGAAGATTAGTTTATTTAAATGGCAAGTATGTAAGTGAAAAAGATGCAAAAATCTCAATTTTTGACTCTGCATTAATGTTTGGTGACATGGTTTTTGAGATGACAAGATCATTTAATAAAAAACAATTTAAACTCAAAGAGCATATACAGCGTTTATTTTATGGGATAAAAATTTATCGTATCCCAATGAAACTGACGGAAAAAGAATTAGAAAAAATTTGTTATGAGACAATTGAAAAAAATGAACCATTTTTTAATGAAACTGATGAACATAGACTGATGATTAATGTCAGTAGAGGTCCATTAGGCATCTATGCGCCAATATTTGACAACAAGTTAGAGTCAACAGTTGTAGTTGCTGATTTTCCTTTAAAATGGACAGTCGCATATATGGCGTCACTTTATGACGAAGGAGTTAACGCTGTATTAGTTAATCAACGAGCCATACCTGCTCATTTAGCAGATCCAAAAATAAAAAATAGAAGTAGAGTGTTTTATCAAATGGCGAATATTGAAGCGTCTATGTTTAGAGGTAAAAATAATTGGGCGCTACTAATGGGCACGGATGGTTTTATTGCTGAAGGAAGTGGTGATAATTTTTTTATAGTCAAAGATGGTGTTGTTATAACCCCAGAAGGAAGAGATTGTTTAGTCGGAATATCAAGAAATTATATTTTTGAATTATGTGAAGAATTAAAAATCAAATGTATTGAGAAAAATATAGAGCCTTACCATATATACACTGCTGACGAAGCTTTTATGACAGGCACACCTTTTTCTATACTACCAGTATTTAGATTTAACGAAACTCGGGTTGGAGATGGTAAATTTGGAAAAATTACAAAAATTTTAATTGACAAATGGAGTGAAAATGTGGGTGTTAATATTATAGATCAAATTCGTCATTATGGAAAAGAGTGTGAAAGTTTGAATTCAAATAACGCACCGACACCTTATCAATTCTCATCTCAGGATACGCCCACATAAATAATGGAAATTATCGTAGATAAAACATTAAAGTTAAAACCGTATAAATTTAAAGATAAAGCTGCATTAAAGGTCTTAAAAGATTAAAATTCAAAAAAGAAGGAATTTTAAGATCATATTATTATGATCTAAAAATTAAAAATTATTATTATGATGCTTTGATCTAATCATATATAAATTCTTAAAACTAATGAACACATAATCATGATAAATAAAATAATTATAATTGGTGGCAATGTTTTTAAAGAAGATGGTCCAGTCTTAAATTTTATAAAAATATGTAAAAAATATAAAATTAAAACATTTTTAATTACAGACAACACTCATCTTAAATATCCTACAAAGAATAATAATAATCTTAAAAGTGAATTGGTAAAACGAAAAATTGAATATAAGTGTTTTAATAAATTTGATGAAAATACACTAAAATTTTTAATTAAGCTAAAAAATAAAAATTCCATTGTAATATCGTTAAACTCAATATGGATCTTTAATAGAAAAACAATTGCAAAATTAAAAACAATTTATAATTATCACAATATAGATTTACCTAAGTTTAGAGGTGCAGCCTGCCATTCTTGGAGAATAATGATGGGAGAAATGAGAACATCTTTAAATATTCATTTAGTTTCAGAAAAAATAGATCAAGGGGAAATTATTTTAAAAAAAAAAATTAAAATACCCGAATATTGTTTAAATTTAAGTGATTTTTATAATTATTTGATACCATTTGAAACAAACCTGTTTGAGGAATTTATCAAAAAATTTAAAAAGAAAAAATTTAATTTAATAAAACAGAATAACGCAGAGTCATTCTATTGGCCCGCTCTAAAAACACCCATTAATGGTTTTGTAGATTGGAATTGGACATCGAAAGAAATTGTTTCATTTAGTCATGCTTTCGACGCTCCTTTTGCTGGCATAAGTACATTTTTAAACAATAAAAAAATTAATCTTATAAATGCTAAAATTTCAGACAAAAAAAAGTTTCATCCTTTTCAAATTGGACTTATTTATAGAAAAGTTAAATCTAGAATATTTGTTGCCACCTCTAATGGAGGTGTTAGTTTTAATTTTCCTAATCCAAAAAAAATTAAATTTAAATTAGGAGACCGGTTATATACAGATCCTAGAAGTATTTTGATAAGTAGAGGAATCAAATAAATGAAATATTATTCACAAAAAATTAAAAAAATTAAAAATCAATTTGGAAAATTTAACAATTCTGAAGTTGAAAATGTTCTAAATGTACTTAACAATGATAAAATAGATTATGTAAAAAAATTAGAGACATTATTTTCAAAAAAATTAAAAACAAAATATTCTATCGCTTGTAATTCAGGCACCTCAGGACTTCATGCTGCTCTTGCTTCTTTAGATTTAAGCAGGGGTGATGAGGTTATTGTTCCTGGACTTACAGTGGTAATGGATGCTTATGCAGCTCTTCATTTAAGTGCAACGCCTGTATTTGCTGATGTAGACGAGGATACTTTTTTGATAACAGCAGATACAATCAAATCAAAAATTACCAGAAGAACAAAAGCAATTATTGTTGTTTCCCTTCAAGGTTTACCGGTAGATATTGATCCAATAACGAAATTAGCTAGAGAAAAAAATATTATTGTTATCGAAGACAATGCTCAAGACATGCTGGGTACTTATAAAAAAAGAATTTCCGGTTGTTCAGGAGATATAGGTGTGTGGAGTTTTGAAAATAAAAAACATTTAAGTGGTGCGACTGAAGGAGGAATGATTTCAACAAACAATAAACTTTTAGCAGAAAAAATAAGAAAATTTGCAGGAATTGGTTATAAAAATATGACAGCTTCTGGTGGAAGAACATCATTATCTATTAGTATGGTACAAGATCCAGATTATGAGAGATTTGATACAGTAGGATTAAATTATAGAATGCCACAAATTGTTGCAGCAGTTTGTTATTCACAATTAGTAAACGTAAAAAAAATTGTAAGCAAGAGAGTCAAAGTTGCTAAATATTTTAGTGAAGCAATAAAAAATTCAAACATATTAGTTGAGCAAAAAACTCCAAAATATTGCACGCATACTAATTATACCTTTGCAGCTAAATTAACTGACAAAAAAATAAAATGGAAAAAACTTTATAATTTATATAAATCTAAAACAGGTGACGGTTTCTATGGAGCTTGTGTGTGTCCGCATTTAGAGCCCTCAATTAAATCACATTTAAATAAAATAGGCTGTAGCAAGTGTAATTGGAAAAAAAATAAATGTTTTTGCACTAAAAAAGGTTATTTACCTATTGCAGAGAGAATTCAAAAACAAATAATGCAATTTAAAACAAATTATAGAAATCTTAGTGAAGCAAAACAAAAAGCTAATATTTTGAAAAGATTAATTAAAAATATAGAAAATCAATAATGAGCTTAATAGGCATAGTACAAGGAAGGCTATCTAAATCTCCAAAAAATAGACTTCAATATTTTCCAAAGTATTGGAAAGAAGAATTTAAAAAAGCAAAAGAACTTGATTATGATTTTATTGAATTTTTTACAGAACGAAAATATAACAAATTTAATCCTATTTGGACAAAAAAAGGTATATTTGAATATAAAAATTTAGCCTTAAAAAATAATTTAGATATTTTAAACTTTTGTGACGATTACATTATTTCAAATTCAATAAATAAATTAAGTACTGAAAATTATTTAAAAAAACTAATAAAAAATTTAAATATTTTAGGAGTTAAAAATTTTATTTTACCATTCTATGGAAGAAGTTTGATGACAGACGAAAATATCTTAGATTATTATAAGATTTTAAAAAAACTCGTAAATTTTACTAATAATATTAATATACTCATAGAAAGCAATATTTCTCCTGAAAGTTATAAAATATTAAAAAAAAGAATTAAAACCAATAAAGTCAAATTTCTTTTTGATACTGGCAATAGAATAAATTTGAACAGAGATTTGTATAAAGACTTTGAAAAGTTTGGAAGAGATATAGGTCATATACATATAAAAGATAAAAATTTAAAATTTCAAAATGTACCTATTGGTAAAGGTTTAGTCCAATTTAAAAAATTATTTAAAATTATTAAAAAAAAAAAATATATTAAACATTTTACTTTCGAGACAACTAGATCATCAAATCCATATTTAACTGCAAAAAAAAACATAAACTTATTAAAAAATTTTTTAAAATAAAAAAACTTGTTCAATATAATAATATAATTTAAACTATTAAATATAATGGATAAATGAATAATAGAATTCTACTAAATCAAAACGTAATAATTACTGGTGCAGCAGGTCTCTTTGGTGCACAACATATCAATGCAGTATTAAATAATGGAGGCTCGGTAATATTAATAGATTTAAATAAAGAAAAATTAAAAAAAACGTTTAACTTGTTTTCTAAAAAGTATGATCCAAAAAAGATTAATTATTTTGTTGGTGATGTAACAAAAGAAGATTCAATAAAAGAAATATGTAAAAGATTATTAAAAAAAAAAAAATCAATAGATGTTTTAATTAATAATGCGGCGGTAGATTATAAATTAGATAAAAGTCACTTAAGCCAAGCTAAAAAAACAACAATCGAAAACTTTGATCTTAATATATGGAGGAAAGATTTAAATGTAGGATTACTAGGATCTTTCATTTGTACAAAAATTTTTGGGCATGAAATGGCAAAAAAAAATAAGGGAGTTATACTTAATATTGCTTCAGACTTATCATTTATTTCACCTGATAATAGAATATATAATAATGCTAGAAAATTAAAAATCTTTAAACCAATTTCCTATTCAGTTGTTAAACATGGCATTATAGGCTTAACAAGGTATACAGCAACTTATTGGGCAAATAAAAATGTTAGATGTAATGCAATAGCACCTGGTGGTATATATAATAATCAACCAAAGCAATTTTTAAAAAAAATTTCAAAATTAATTCCAATGGGCAGGCTCGCAAAAAAAAATGAGTATGAGGCCAGTATATTATATCTTATATCAGATGCATCATCTTATACTAACGGAGCAGTTTTAAGTGTAGACGGCGGTAGAACTGTATGGTAATCCAGAGCAAAATTTATGTCTGACAAATCATTTAATATTAAAATACCAAGTTATTGCAAAGTAATTGCAGAAATTGGAATTAATCATAATGGAGATATTGAAAATGCCAAATCTTTAATTAAGATGGCAAAAGATTGTGGCTGTGATGCTGTTAAATTTCAAAAAAGAACAATTGACATAGTTTATACAAAAGATTTTCTAGCTGAAAAAAGGGAAAGTCCTTGGGGAAATACTCAATTAGCGCAAAAAGAAGGTTTAGAGTTTGATGAGAAAGAATATGATTTAATTGATAAGTTTTCAAAAGAACAAAATATAGAGTGGTTTGCTTCTGCTTGGGATATTAAAAGTTTAGAGTTTCTAGATAAATATAAATTAAAAAACCAAAAAATAGCGTCAGCTATGATAACAAATTTAGAATTTGTTAATGAGGTAGCTAAACGAAAAATACACACATACATTTCTACTGGAATGACAAATCCAGAAAATATAGAAAATGCTGTTAAAATTTTTAAAAATGAAAAATGTTCTTTTACACTTATGCACAGTGTTTCCACATATCCCTGTAATGAAAATGATCTGAATTTAGTAAATATTATAAAGCTTAAAGAAAAATATCAATCTGAAGTTGGTTATAGTGGTCATGAAGCGGCTCCTGGACCAAGTATTTTTGCTGCATCATTGGGGGCAAATTGTATTGAGAGACATATTACACTAGATAGATCAATGTATGGAAGTGATCAGTCAGCATCCCTAGAGAGGCAAGGATTGTTAATTTTAGTTGATACAATTCGAAAGTTACCGAAAATAATTGGAAGTGAAAGAACCAAAATATATGAATTTGAATTGCCAATTGCTGATAAATTAAGGTATTGGCAATAATTTTTTAAAAATTAATGAAAGATGTTATTTTTGGAAGCAATAATTCTTGGGTAATATTTAATAATATTGAAAGCATAAAAAAACTTAGTAAATTTTCAAAAATAACCATCTTTACAACTAATAATGGCGGTAATTCTCAAGAGATTGATGCTAAACTTTTTAATTGGAAACAAAGAAAAATAATTACGGACTACTTTATTTTTGAAAGATATAACAAAAAAAATAATTTAAGTTTAATAAAATTAATAAAATCAAATATAAAATTTAAACTAAAATTTAAACAAAATCATAAAAAATTTTCTTTATGTATTTTGGATTCAAATGTTTATGTATGGCAAAGAATATTGACTGAAGTTTCAATTGCAAAGCAGTGTAAATTAGTTGGATTTTCATCAGATTTTTTAAATATTAATATTGACGCATTAGAAAATTTTTATCAGGGTTCAAATATTATAAGCCTTGTATTAAAATTACATAAACTTCGACAATTTAAAAATGATAATAAAAAAAACGAATTCAAAACTAAAATAGATCTAAATGGAATAAAAAACTCTTTTCTAGATAAATTTGATAGAAAAGTCTTATCGAAAGTTTTTTTTGGAAAATCTTTTAATTATAGGGAATATGATCTAAACACTTGGTTTGATACAATTCCCTCAAATTTTGATGAAATACTTACTTATATAAAATCTTCGACTTTATTTTTTGAAAAGTTATATCCAAACACTAAAATTGCTCAAGTTTCATTACCTTCAAATAGTTGTAAATGTGAAAATAATTTAACTAAAAAAAAATTACTTTATATATCTTCAGACTCACCACCTTTTAATGATCTTGTTCATAAAACAAGAAAAAAAAGTTTAGTTAAAAATTTAGAAATTATTTTAAATTATTATAAAGATATATCTCAAATAGATTTTAGAGCACATCCTCAAGAAAATGATAAAATATTTACCGATTATTTCAATTTTACAAAAGAAAATTTAAATAGAAAAATAAATTTAAATATTAATAAAAGTAATCTCCCAATTAAACAAATAAGCTGTGAATATAAAATTGTTTGTGGAATGCTTGGAACAGGACTTTTTGAGGCTTGGGAGGGATGTAATAATTTACCTGTTATTGGTCTTTGTTCTATGTCATCTGATGATTTAGGAAAAAATTGTAAAGTAAAACTCTATAATACACCAATAAATTTCATTGATCATGATTTTACTTTTGATAAAAATATTTTTGTCAGAACAAATAATAATAAGAATCAAAACTATAACTTAGATCTTGTTAATTATTTAAAAATAAATTATTTGAATTAAACTATTTAATTATGGATTTTATTATTTCGAACAACAAAAAAGTAATTGATAATTATCCTCAGGAAAATAAAATAAATATGGGCAATAATTTTTGCTTAATAAATAAAAATTTTAGAGATAATTTAGTCAATCATAAAGATATTTTCGTTATTGGCAATATCTTAGGTTATTACGATACAAAGGATAAGTTTAAAAAAACTTCATTAAAAAAAATACCTAAAAAATATTTAAACTATAGAAATTTTTTAAAATATTCTGTCGAAGGATATTTCATTTTAATTAAAAATTTAAAACAGAAAATTCAAATTAGGACTGATAGCAGAGGAATTGTAGATTTATTTTATTATCAAGATAAAAATTCTATAATTATTTCAAATAACTTTTCCAAAATCTGCCAACTTACTCATAAAAAAACTCTTAATAATTTTGCGATGTTAAATTCTTTAAGCACTGTAGCGAAAAGACCCCCTTTAAGAGATACTTTCTTTAATGAAATTAAGCGCTTAGACTTTGATCAAGAAATAATACTCTACAGAAACAAACTAAAAATTGTAAATAAAAAAGTTAACCTCTCAGAATATAAAAAAATTTCTAGTGAAGTCTTTGCTGCTGAAAATTTCAATCAAAATTTTAAAGAGTACATAAATATTGGAAATAGGAAAAAAAAATTTTTATTTATGTCTTCAGGCTGGGATAGTAGTTTTGTTTTGACAAAGTTGATTAAAAATTTTGGTAGAAAAAATGTTTATCCAGTTGTTGCATCATTAAAATTTTCTAAAAGATCAAAAATATACAATAAATTTGAAATTGAAAAAGCAAAAAAAATTTGTAAACACCTTAATATAAAATTAAACATTATTAAAATAGACTATATTAAAGTAGAAAAATATTTAAAAGATATAAATCTAATTTCAACAAAACATATGTTGACTAATTCTCTTGCATATTTTTTGCATTATAATTTAATAAAACAGACAACAGCAAAATTTGGAAACGGTGATTTTTATTCAGGAGAAATTAGCGATGGAGCACAAAACTTTGGTTTCTCTCAATATATTACTTTAACAGACCATATAAATAACGGTTATAGGGAATATGGAGACAAAATGATGAATTATTTAGTTGGGCCGTCCTTTCTAAATAAAGTTTTTACTAAAAAATATTTAGAAGATCCAATTTATCGATTCTTAAGCAAAAAGTTAGACATCAAAACAGAAAAAATTAAAAAAGGGACCCCAAAAAAAGAAATTATTGAAAAGTTTTTAACTTCAATGTTTTTATCTGAGAGTAGATTTCCTTTAGATCAAAGTATAACAAATTATTTAAATATAAAAAATAAAAATAATTATATTAATGAATTTAAAAAAAAATACCTTTCAAACTTAAAAATTAAAAATTTCAAACAAATATATGCTATCTATATTTATCTTTATAATAAATTTCATTGGCAAGGATCAACAGTAAGAACAGCATATCATATTGCAAATGATAAAGGACTTGATTTTATAAATATATTTTGGAATAAAAAAACAATTAAATTTTTATCAGAATTGCCAGAAGAATATGGCAGGGGATTAGAATTAAAAGAAACCAAGTATTTTGAGAAAAAAATATTAAGAAAAAGTATTGATGTCGATAAATTAAGCATTTCACCACATTCTTATTTAAGTGACACTCATGAATTAAATGCTCATATAGAGCTAATATTTTATTCACCCATGAATAAAATAATTAACAAAACATTTAAAAGATATCGTCCGCAGTCAATATTTGATAACAAATATTTTAATCATAATTATATTAATAAACTATTAAAGAAATTTAAGAACAAATCTGCCAACGGTGATGAAGCTGATAAAATCTACACTTTGTTTACAGTTTGTAAATTCTTTGAAGAGATAAACTATTAAAAAATCATTGTTTTAAAATATCATTACAAATCTTAACAACTTCTTTTGCAAAATTTAAGTTATTTAATTTTTCTTTTTTATCTATTTTAGAAAAT
>CERI01003379.1_pt1 | contig 10784 bp, 10 predicted proteins | sample 350261 | NCBI WGS metagenome assembly CERI01 (sample SAMEA2620979, study PRJEB7988) | marine metagenome | isolation source: saline water (ENVO:00002010), including
CTTGATAAACCTTTTTGAAATTTACCATTTTTATAAATTAGAGATGCTGAAATTCCATCTATTTTGGGTTCTGCACTATACTCAATTTCAAAGTCAGCAGTCTTATTAAGAAAATTCATAATTTTTTTTTCAAAATTAATAAGATCCTCTTCAGTAAACGCGTTTGCCAGCGAAAGCATTGGGACTCTGTGAGTAACCTTTTTAAAATATCTAGAGGGTTTATGTCCTACAATTAAAGATGGGGAGCTTTTACTTCTTAGAAAATCAAATTTTTCTTCTAATAATACTATTTCTTTTTTTAGTGTGTCGTATTCAGAGTCTAAGACTTCTGATAAATTATCATTGTAGTATTTTTTGTTATAGTAATTAATTAATTTTATTTTTTGATTATACTTTTTCTTAAGTAAATTTTCATCCATATTATTTAAATAACTTTTTAAATTTTTCTAATACACCTTTTTTATCTTTTTTAATCACTTTATGTTTAGGATTAGAATAATCCTTATTAAAAATTTTATAGGATTTTTTATACCAATCACTAGACAAATAATTATAACCCAATATGGCAGCGTATTTCTCTGACTCTTTGGTCAATCCCAATTTATAATTAATTTCAACTAATCTATGTAGTGCTTCATCAACAAATATTGTTTGATTGTAATTTTCAATTACAGTTTTAAATCTGTTAATTGCTGCTATCCACTTTCCTTTTTTTGTATAATGCCTACCTAGGTACATTTCTTTTGAAGCAAGAACATCTTCGATCACACCAAGCTTAAAATTAGAATCTATTGCAAAATCAGTATTTGGATAGTTATTTGAAACATAAGTAAATTTTTTTTTGGCATTTATTAAAGGTTCAGTATCTCTCTTTTCATCCTCTATTGTTTCATAATGGCACATTCCAATCAAATAATGGGCATATGCTAGATTAGTATCAGTTGGATATGTTTTTAAATATCTTTCTAAATTTAATAAAGCCTCTGCATAATAATTTTGCATATAATAAGAGTAAGATGCAAGTAATGCAGATCTTGGGGCCCATTCAGATTGTGGAAACAAAAGTTCTGCCTCTAAGAATTTTTTTGCAGCAAAATATGGATCTCCTTCATTTAATGCCTTATAACCTTCTTGATAAGCTAAAGCTATTTCAAGATCTTGTCTTGTTTCTTTTATTGAAGAAATTTCTTTATCATTTTTTGAACAAGCATTCAAAAAAGTTAATAAAAAAAATATTATTATACTAAATCTTTTCATAATTTTTAACTTAATACTTATAAAGATAAAAAAAATTTATGCTATAGATCTTAATAAACTTCTGTTTATTAATGTATGTGGTAAATTTCTCTCTTGAATTTCAATTATTGAAAAATTTGCATTATTACTAAACACTTTTCTTAATATTTGGTTTGTCAAATAATGACCACCTTGCGAGCATCTTATGCTCCCTATAACTCTATAGCCGCTTGTAAATAAATCTCCTATACAATCTAAAATTTTATGATTAACGAATTCCTTAGAATTCCTTAGGCCATCCTTGTTCATTATTTCACTTCCTTTTACTACTATAGCGTTATCTAAACTTCCACCTTTTGCTAATCCAATTTTTTTGATCGCCTCTATATCTTCATACAGACAAAATGTTCTAGAGTTAAAAATTTCATTTAAATCATCTTCATATACATTAACTTTATTTTTTTGATTACCTATAAGATTATTTTTGTATTTAAGTTCAAAGTCTATGTCTAAGCTTAATTTAGAGGGCTCTATACTTATAAACCTTTCACCATCTTTAAATTCAATTTTTTTATTAATCTTAATAATCTTGATTGGTTTATTGCTTACTTCAAGACCCACGGTTAATATTTTTTCTATAAATTCTTTTGCTGATCCATCTAAAATTGGAACTTCTTCATTGTCTATTTCGATCAATACATTGTCAATACCCAGTCCAAATAAAGCACCCATTAAATGTTCAATTGTTGAAACTTTAGTGCCTTCATAATTTGAGATTGTTGTATTTAAAGAAGTATTGCTTACATTTAAGAAATTCGGATAAACTAAATTATTTTTTTTCAAATCTATTCTTTTAAAAACTATACCAGCGTCTGGTTTAGAGCTTTTAAGACATAAATTAACAAGTTTTCCACTATGTAAACCTACACCTTGAAAGCTTACTGAGTTTTTTATTGTTTTTTGGTTTAATAATGACACTCGAGACTTTTAATCTCAGTTAAAAGAAAATTAAAAACAACAAATATTACCGTAAAATACAAATTTAATTAAAAAAATTAAAGAATTTTTCAAAAAAACCAACATTTTTTGGAGACTTATTAATAAATAATATCTCTTTTTGGTTGAGCCCATTTTTCAATTTGTCTGCTAAATCCAGTAAATTATCAGTGTTGGAGGTTTTAAAGTGATTGACATATTTATAACAAGAAATATTTTTTACTAAAATTTCATATTTTGAAAAAATTTTTTTTAGACTTAACAAAATATCTTTTTTTAAACACAGAAATCTAATTTCAAGAAAAAAGTTATTACAGTCAATATTACTTGGTATGGAGGAATGTTCTTTACCGTCAATTATAAATTTATTTATAATCATGTGTATTAGATCATAACTGTTCATATCTTTAATTACGCTATCTTTTATATTTATTAGGAAATTAGAAATATTGTCAGAATGATTAGAACTATTATTAAAGTTATGAATAGTGGATACATCCACTGTTATAAAATCATCATAATTAATCAATAAATCAATTTCCTTTATATAATCATTTAATTTTTTTTCTAAATCAAAAATATTTTGACTTAAAAATTTATTTAATGTTTCAAAATTTTCATTTAATGAAAAATCATTTATAAAAACTTGTTTTTCTAATAAAATTTTATTATTTTCATTTAAAGCAGTAAATTTTATTTTTTTTAATCCAATTATTAAAAAAAATTTTTTTTTTTGTTCATCATTCATTAAAAGCAATCTGATTGTCTTGTCGTAGATCAATAATTCTAAAATCTCTAAATTCCTTTTTGTTTTTTATTATTGATAATATCTCTAAGGAAGTTTGTAACTTTTTAATAGGTAACTTGATAATTAAATCATTCTTTGTTTCAATATCCCATCTTTTAGATTTAAAATAATATAAATTTTTAATATCTTTATAATTAAGTTTTGAATCATCAATAATTTTTTTAAATTTTAAAAACTCTGTTATTTCAACAACTCCAAATAAAAATGGCAAATTAACTTTATCATTTTTAGCTTCTATCATATTCCCATTTGAACCAATATAGTAATCTTTGCCATTTTTTTTTGTAAGAGCTAAATAATTAGTTTTTTTAATTTTAACACTTAAGGCTGAAGGATATTTTTTAAAAACAAAAAATTTTTCAACATTTTTATGGGAGTTAATAATTTTTGAGACTTTATTTTTTTTTAAAAAAAACAAATTTTGGTTTTGAATAGCAGTCAAATCTTGATTAATTTGATTATTTTCAAATTCGCTTAAACCTGAAACTTTATAACTTTTAATTTTTGGAAAACCAAAATTTGGAAATTTTTTATTATTATAGGTGCCTAGGAAAAAAAAAATAAATAAGTAAATTAAACTTTTCTTATTTATTAGTAGAGGCATCTTTTAGAATTAATTTAATTAAATTTATAAAATCTATACCTTTATAAGCTGATATTTCAGGAACTAAAGAAAGTTTGGTCATTCCTGGCTGCGTATTGATTTCTAAAAGATAAAATTTATCTTTATAATATTTAAAATCAGACCTTGTCACGCCTCTGCATCCTAATAAGTTATGAACTCGTGATGAAATACTCATTAATTCATTGTACTTTTTTTTTGTTAGATTAACTGGAATAATATGTTTTGTTTTTGCTTTAGAATTATATTTTGCTTGATAATCATAAAACTCTCTCTTGGGTTTTAGTTCAATGGCACCTAACTTATTTTTTCCTATAATTGCAGCTTGAATTTCGCGGCCAGGTATAAATTCTTCAATTAAGATCTCTTTATAAATTTTAAGTACATTTAATTTATCATTTATATTAGATAAATTGCATATAAAAACATTTACGCTTGAGCCTTCATTAATTGGTTTTACAACAACTGGGAATCTAAGTTTTTTTTTGATTAAAGTCTTTAACTCTGACTTGGATTTGTCAAAGGAATATTTAATATATTTTGGAGTTAAAATATTATTTTTAATGAAAATTTTCTTTGAAATTTCCTTATCCATTGCCTTTGCAGAAGCAACTACTCCTGAATGAGTGTAAGGTACGCCTATATTTTCTAAAATTGATTGTATGTACCCATCTTCACCAAATTGACCATGCAAAGCATTAAAAATAATATTTGGCTTAAACTTTCTAACTACATTAAATAAATCTTGATTTGGCTCACAGACTTTAATTTTATACTCATTTTTTTTTAATTCTTTAGCAACTTGATTTCCCGTTTCGAGACTTATTTTTCGCTCTTTTGAAATTCCTCCTGAAATTATTAAAATTTTTTTTTTCAATTTTCTATAACCTTTATTTCTTTTTCTATGCTTATACCTGTTTTTTTAAACACACTTTTAGCTACAAAATCTATTAATTTTTTCATGTCATTAAATTTTGCATTGCCTTTATTAACAAAAAAATTCGAGTGCTTTTCTGAAATACATGCATCACCAAAACATGTTTTTGATGGCACCGATTCTTTAATTAATTCCCATACTTTTTTATTGGTTTGTGTTATTGGATTTTTAAATGTACTTCCACTTGTTTTAATCTTTGTTGGCTGATTATTATCTTTTTTAGTTTTCAATTTTAACATTTTTTCTTTTATTTCCTTAAAATTCCTTTTTTCACCTTTGAAAGAAGCACTTAAAAATATCAAGTTATCTGGTAAATCATTTTTTCTATAACTAAAATTAATTTTTTCAGCAGGAATAGTTAACACATTTCCAGTTTTATCTATTGCTTGTATAGAGATCAAAATATCTTTTATTTCTTGACCAAAACATCCTGCATTCATTTTAATTCCACCACCAACTGTTCCTGGAATACATGACAAAAATTCAAAACCACTCAAGTTATTATCAGCTGCATAATCTGCTAATTTTTTATCTAAAACAGCTGTACCTGAAATAATTATATTTTCATTTAGTATAGACAGTTTATTAAAGTTTTTTCCTAACTTTATTAATATACCATCATAAACATCATCAGTAATTAAAGTATTTGAACCAGCACCAATTATGGAAATTTTTTTTTTATTATCTAAAATTTTTAAAAAATCTATCAAATCTTTTAACTCATTGGCTTTAAAAAAAACTTTTGCTTTTCCACCTATATTGAACCAATTTTTTTTTTTTAAATCTTCATTGTAAGAAATTTTTGAATCAAATTTTTTAAATAATTCTTTTAATTGATTAATTTCCATTACATTAAATGAGGCAATTCTTTAATCCATCTAGATATTGATCCTGCACCCATACCTATAACTATTTTTTTTCCGTACATGTTTTGTTTTAAAAATTTTGCTAATTGAATTTTATTCTCAACCATAAATAATCTAACATTAGAATTTTTTATAATCTCTTTTGCAAAATTATCGTAGCTAAATCCTAATTTAATTTTTTCCCCTGCTGTATATATTGGGCATAAAACCACAGTATCTGCATCTTTAAAAGAATGGGTAAATTCTTTTTTTAAATCTTTTAATCGTGAAATTCTATGTGGTTGAAAAATACATACTTTATCATGTTTTTTAAAAACCTTTTTAATTCCTTGTAATACTACTTTTATCTCCGTTGGATGGTGTGCATAATCATCATAAAAATCTATATTGTTGTAAGTAAAAATCTTATTAAATCTTCTTTGAACCCCTTCAAAATTGATTAATCCTTTTTTAATTTTTTGAATAGGTATGCCTACAGATAATGCAACTCCTAGTGCTCCAACTGAATTTCTAATATTATGAATACCTAGTAGTGGAATTTTTAATTTTTTAATATTTAAAATCTTATTATTCGGCAAACTTACCACAACATCAAAATTTGAAAAATTTTCATATTGTTTAATATTTTTTATTCTAAAGTTTGATTTATATTTTTCACCATAAGTATAAAAGTTTTTGTTCTTAATTTTTTTTATTAATTCATTATTAACTTTATCATCTATACAAATAAAAGATTTTCCAAATGATGGTACTTTGTTAATAAACTCTAAAAAATATTTTTTTAAATCATTCATTGACTTATAAAAATCCATATGTTCTCGATCAATATTTGTTATTATTGAATATGTGGGGGCTATGTGAACAAAACTACCGTCTGACTCATCTGCTTCTAAAATAGACCATTCGCTTTTTCCAAGTTTAGCAGTATTTTTAATTGAATTAATTACTCCACCATTAATAATGGTTGGGTCTAATTTAGTTTCTTGAAATATTGATGCTATCAAAGAAGTTGTGGTTGTTTTTCCATGAGACCCAACTACAACAATATTCTTCATTAAAGAAACGATACTAGCTAGCATTTTGCCTCTTTTGATTATTGGAATTTTTTTTCTTTTAGCTTCTAATAATTCTGGATTATTATTTTTAATTGCTGATGAAATAACTACAATTGTAGCATCTTTCAGGTTTTTTTTTGAATGACCTAAAAAAATTTTAATTTTTTCTTTTTTTAGTCTTTCTATATTTTTATTATTTGAAATATCACTACCTTGTACTCTGAAATCTTTACCTTTCATAATTAAAGAAAGACCACTCATTCCTATTCCACCAATCCCTATAAAATGAATAATTTCTTTTTTTGCAAGTTCAATTTTCATTAATTATTTTTTTAAGTTTTTGATTAACATCATTCCAAGAATTTTGATAATTCATTTTTTTTAGGTTTTCTTTTTTATTAATAAAGTTAGATTGATTATTTAAAATATTCAACAAAGTATCTAATAATTTATCTTTGTTTAAAGTTTTTTGATCCAATATCCAGCAGCATCCCATTTTTTCATAAAACTTAGCATTTTCCATTTGATGATTATCCTTAGAGGTGGGCAATGGTATTACTACAAAGGGTCTGTTCATAATTGAAATTTCAGCTAGCGATGTAGCGCCTGCCCTAGTGATGCATAAATCAGATTTATTTATTAAATCAATAAAATTTTTTTCAAAATTAAAGATTTCATTTTCTACATTGTTTAAATTATAAAATTCTTTTAAATTTTGTATGTTTTTAATATTTGTTTGTTGAATAATTTTTAACGGAAATTTTTTAGCTAAATCAATCATGACTTCTTTAATTATATTATCAAAAAAATTGGCTCCTTGACTACCGCCTGATATCAGAAAACAAAAGTTTTTATTTATACCATCAGTTTTTTTAATTTCATAAAAATTCTTAAAAACTAATGGATTAATAAGTTTTATTTTATAAATAAATTTTTTTGGAAAATTAATTAATTTATCCGAATAACAAATAATTTTTTTAGAAAAATTTAAAAAAAACCTGTTACTTCTACCTAGTGTTAAGTTTGGCTCTAATAAGTAAATCTCTATTCCTAAAATTTTTGCTCCAATAACTACTGGCACCGACATATAGCCACCTATAGAAACTACTTTATTAATTTTCTTTTTTTTTAAATAGATTATAGATTGTAGTATTAAATAAAATATTTTTATTAATTTAAATGGAAGAATAAAACTTAAATTTATTTTTGGTGTATCAATAATTATAGTTTTGTTGTTATTTGATGTAAAATACTTGAGCCCTCTTTTATCTGAAGAAAAGTATATTTCATAATTATCTTTTAAATGTTCCCCTATTATTTCGGCTGGTATTACATGACCTCCCGTACCGCCAGTTGTAATTAATATTTTTTTCACTTTTTTAATTAAACTCTTCTTTTTGTCAAATTTAAGATTATCCCAGATAATATTGAGATACTAATTATCGATGACCCTCCATAACTTAAAAAAGGTAATGTCATACCGGTTGTTGGAAGTAATCTAATATTTACTCCAATATGAATCATCGCTTGCAATAATATCAAACTAACAGAACCTACTAAAATTAACTTAATTTTATTATCGGTCTCTTTACTGACTTTTTTTAAAATTGTAAAAATAAATACTAAAAATAAAACTAAAATTAATATTATTGCAATAACACCAAATTCTTCTGATATAACTGAAATGATATAATCTGTATGTGCTTCTGGTACTTTATTTTTAAGCGTTCCTTCTCCGATTCCTTTGCCAAAAAAGCCTCCGCTAGTAATTGACTCTATGGCTTTGTCTGATTGAAAATTATGTGTGCCAGGCCCTGAGTCAAAAAAAGATAACAATCTATTTTTAATATATTCAAATTTAGGAATAAAAAATGCAACATATAATAGTAAAGAAATGCCAATTCCTAAAATTGAAATTAGAAGTAATAAATTAATACCTGATATCAAAATTAAAATTGCCCAACTAAACCCTATCAATAATGTTTGCCCCAAGTCAGGCTGAATAACTAAAAGTGAGGAAATAAATAATGTTATCAATAAAGAAAAAGTAAACTTCAAGGTAAAATTAGATAATTTTTCATAAGAAATAATTAAACTTAAGATTATAATAAAAAATGGTTTAACTAATTCAATAGGCTGTAGTCTTGGTAAAAAAACCAGGTCTAACCATCTTTTTGATCCTTTAACTTCAATTCCAACAATGGGTACCAATAGTAGCAATAAAAATGATAAACAAAATATATAAATTGAAGATTTATAAAGAGTTTTTTGATCCATATAAGAAAAAATAAAAATTAGTATTAATCCAGTTGATACAAAAACCAAGTGTTTGAAGAAGAAAAAATAACTATTAGTGTCTAATTTATCAGATGCAATTAAAGAAGTTGATACTAAAGAAAAAAATAAACCAATCAAAAATAATGTAATAATTAAACCTAGAATAAACTTGTCTAAATTTTTCCACCATTGATAATATGAAAAATAATTCAATAATTTATCAAACATTTAAATACTTTTTAATTAGTTTATCAAAATAAAAACCCCTATCTTCAAAATTTTTAAAACTATCAAAAGAAGCTGCAGCAGGACTAAATAAGATAGTTTTTTTATTAGAATTATCTTTCTTAATATCCCGAAGCACACAATATAATGCTTTTTTCAAATTAGGAAATTTTTTAAATTTAACCTTATTTTTTAAGTCTTTTGAAAACTTCTGATAATTTTTTCCAAAAACAAAACTTTTTATATTTTTATAATATTTTCTGGATATTCTAAATTTATCTCCTTTTTTTGGTATGCCACCTAGTAGCCAATAAATATTATTTGATTTTTTAAGTATTTCTATTGAAGATGAATAGCTAGTTGATTTCGAGTCATTGATTACTGAAATTCTATTATTGTCAAAAATAGTTTGTTGACGATATTTAAGACCTTTAAATTTCTTTACTACTTTGGCTAAATTATTTTTTTTGACTTTAAATTTTTTAGCTATTTCTATTATAAATGCTAAATTTTCTTTATTAGATTGTGATGAAAAATAGTCATTATAAAAAGTGTTAATAGTTTTACCTTTAAATACTGTTTCAACATTAATAACTTTACTTTTATGTTGTTTTTTTTTAATTTCTTTTTGAAGATTTTTATCGTGCTTATTAATAAACGCTATTGAATCGTTCTTTTGATTTTTTATCAATTTAAATTTAACAGAAGTATAATTTCTTAAAGTTTTATGTCTCTCTAAATGATCGGGTGATATATTCAATATGGCTGCATATTTTGATGTAAATAACTGGCTATAATCTAATTGGTATGATGAAGCCTCTATAACAAAAATAGATTTTTTTTTTATATTTTTAATAGATAAAACTGGATATCCAATATTTCCAGCAAGTTTAACATCGTGCCCATTTTTTTTTAGAATTTCATACAATAATTGACAAGTGGTCGATTTACCGTTTGTTCCCGTAATAGTAATGCATTGATTTTTATAAAATGAGTAAAAAATATCTAAATCTGTATAAATAATTTTTAAATTTTTTTTTAAAAAATTTTTTAATTTACATTGATTAATATCTATTCCAGGACTTAAAACAATTAAGTCAAACTTTAATTTTTTAATTTGATTTACTGGTATAAACTTTTTTATATCAAGATTTTTTAATTTTACTTTTTTATCATCATCAAACAGTGAAATGTCGTTATAATTTTTTAAAAAATTTAATGCAGATATGCCACTTTTGCCAAGTCCATAAATTAAAATTTTTTTATTTATAAAAATATTTGAATTTTCATTCATTATCTTAATTTAAGTGTAGCTAAACCAATCATTGCTAAAATTATTGAGATTATCCAAAATCGGATTACTACAGTTGATTCAGGCCAACCTTTTTTCTCAAAATGATGGTGTATTGGTGCCATTCTAAAAATTCGTTTACCTGTTAGTTTAAAAGAAATTACTTGAACCATTACTGAAACAGCTTCTAGTACAAACAATCCACCTGTTATTGCTAAAACTATTTCATGTTTGGTAATTATTCCTACCGCACCTAAAGATCCACCAAGAGCTAAGGAGCCTGTATCTCCCATAAAAATTTTTGCTGGTGGGGCATTAAACCATAAAAACCCTAAACAGGATCCTATTATAGCACCACAAAAAATTGAAACTTCTCCTGTACCTTCAATATAAGGGATCTGTAAATAATCCGAGAAAACAATGTTGCCAGTTACATAACTTATAAAAGCAAAACATCCTGCAACTAAAATT
>CERI01079651.1_pt1 | contig 10762 bp, 11 predicted proteins | sample 350261 | NCBI WGS metagenome assembly CERI01 (sample SAMEA2620979, study PRJEB7988) | marine metagenome | isolation source: saline water (ENVO:00002010), including
CAATTTCAGCACAGATGGCCAACTTTCCACCGTCATTCCCCGGTATAGCTGGTGCTACAGGAACCCGCGTTGATTCAGCGGCCAAGCACATCATGGCCTGCAAAGTGAACGACAATTTGTTGGCCCAGTGGTGCGAGGATACCAATAATGCTCGCAATCATCTGCATATCAACAAGGTAAGTCCCTGATTCGACTGTGTTTTGTTTTGTTCTCTTTCAGGTCGTGAACTGACACTTGAAACAGATGAAATACTGTGTGCATAAGGATGAACTTGTTCTAAATGTTGGCCAGCCCCTTCACAAGGACGCAAGTCTTTTGCAGAGTAACACGGCGTACCCGTCTGTCACTAGTACACTGGGCGACATGACCAAAACCTCAAAAATGGAGTTGGTCAGGCTCTACACAAATGCCAAAACAGGTAAGGATTTCATGAAGGCCAAAAAAGCCATGCTGGAAGCAATCAAGAGCACTAACATCAGGTCTCTATGTGACAAGGCCAAGGAGCCCGACGCCAATCATAACAAGGTCATCTGTGAGCTTAAAAATATGCCGTATTTCGTGGCCCAGGGTTACGCGTTGGGCCTGGCCTATGCAAGCTCATTGTCTGGTGACACTGTCTCGTCTATTCTCATAGGCGGCATGGTCACTGTCATGAACGGTGCATTTGAGTGCCGCAGTGGTCAGATGATACAGTGGTATTTTGATTTTGAAACCAAAGCCTTTCAGGCCAAGGACACTGATAAGGCAAATGCTGGTGTTCGGATCCTGAATGGGGAGCCTCAGGTCGAAACAGAACGTGCCATGTCAGAGATTGAAAAACAACGCAAAAACTTTAACGAACGCGGCCTAGGCATGGAGGACGGCGTTGGCGATGGTGCGGGTCACAGGAAACGCAACATTGCCTACCCCAAACCTTACCTGCTAACCGCCGATGGTGCAGATCATTACGGTGACAAGATCCGCATTTTCGCCAAATGCATCAACGGTGGTCGCCCGTACGAGATGGTGGATCTCATGTTGATGACTCAATCCTTGTAATGAATAAAACACACGTTGCTTTGAAATGTGGTATTTACCCACCAATACCATTCATAGAATGGCGGAGGAAGTAGGAGAAACAGAAATGCAGGCAGTCCCCCTGCACAAAATAGAAGAAACGTCCGAAGTGGCGTCGCATGAAAGTTCAGACAGCATAGTCATGCATTTTGAGGACAGCGCAGACGAGAGCAAGTTCGCGTGCATGCTACAGTACTTGCAACGTTGCATGTTGACGTATCTGTTCACGAGTGCTGCCACTTTTTGTTCGTCCAGCTACACCACGCATGCTTCCAATTTGGACGTGCTCATCGTTTCCACAGACATCATTACCATAGATGTCTGCTCCTGTTTTTTCGTGTTGAGTGGATTCACGGCCACGTATGTGTACAGTAGTATCGGGTGGGACGCATGGAAAGGCGTACATGCTGTCGTCATGGCCCAAATTTTTGCAGACGTGTGGGTCTCTACAACGGCGGTTCTGTTGTTTGGGTCACTGGACACACTGATGAAAACACGATTTCATCTCAAAGACATTGGATTGACACTGTTTGAAGGCATCACAGCACTGCGAGTATTTGATAACAAGCAGAATATCGACGCACCACACACTCTCAACGTATCCTTGTGGCCAGTCCAAATCTTTGCATGGGCCCTGCTGTCAGTGCATGGCACGTACTCCATGAATGAGTACCTACACCGCAAGTTTGGCCAGATCGCAAACTACGGCATCATTACCATTGCTGTGTGTGGTATCAGTCTATTCACGCTGTTTGGGATGCTACACTCTCACACCAACGTGTTTTACGCTAATGCCACCAACATCATGTACAGGTCGCTGGAATTCAATCTCGGCATTCATTTCTTTTACCTGAGTGGGAAGCAATATGCATTGCTGGACGCAGTCATACGCATCACCGCACAGTGTGCGCCGGTCGTGTACTGTGTTTTCATTGCCACGTGGTGGTCAGAAATTGGTGTCAACGTCAACACAGAACAGCAATTGGAGGCTGATGCTGAGGTGTGTCTGCGATTGTACCCACGCAACCACTGCTTGCACGACCACCATGCTTTCTTGCTTCGGGGTTGTCTCCTGGGACTGACTCTCATCAGTTCCCTATCCACACCGTCGTCCACCCCACTGACTCTGCAGGGCATGATTCGCCGCACCAAAATATGTGCCAGTGCGGTCGCCTTGTCATGGCCCACTATGCTGCTCGTGCAACTTGTTTTTGTCATCACCTTCTCTGCTGACTTAGTCTACCGCAACATTGCCCTCGTGGCTTTGATGATGTGCTGCTTCACTCTGCTCGGTGCCTACGTCTACACTGTCAGTATACAGCCACTGCTGGCCCACCACATTCTACAGCACGCAACGGCAGTGGCGCACACCTTGTCCCGGTGGTATGCTAGTGTGTGTGGGTCTGTGTTGGTCGCAAATGATGTGGTGTAAATAAGGATTGGTTTTATCATATGTTTATCAAATCAAAGACCTTTCAGTCATATGATTCTGCGTCGTACTTTTCGTCGTACGTTCGCATGGCCTGAAGGATGTTGCACTGCATTTTGTCAAGCGTGTCCGCGAGCCACTGCTCGAAGTTTTCCACTGGGTCTTTTGTATTCCAGTGAAGGAACAGACTCTTGCACGTCAAACTATGCCTACGAATGTTGTTCAGGCGGTCTATGGCAGTGCACAACGCTTCGTTCAACGTTTTGTCACAGGTGCGACTCTTAGCGGTTTGAGGACGGTTGCCCGCGAATTTTGTCAATGCGGTGACTGAATCAGTGATCACTTTCTGCAGGGGTTGCAAGTCGTCACGGGCCTCGTGGTTGTACGTTGGCACCTTCAACACTTCAATCGCATTGACGACGTACTGATGAACTTGCAGAGCTTCAATTGCACATCGTTTCTGCAGTTTCAGCACTTCTTGAAGTCCATCCAGTCTCTTTCGCTTTTTACGGTTCTTGCGCCGTGTGCCCGCGGCACCACCGGATGCCGCGGCACCACCGGATGCCCCGGCACCATCGGATTTGTCGTCATCTTCAGTGTCACTACCCTTTTCATCAGAGAGTACTACCACCTCGCTGGCAGCAGTATGTTTCTTTTCTGCTTTGATAAGCTCGAGGTAGGCTTTGAATTCATTGACAGCTTCTGATGACAACTCGACTCCATGCTCGGTTTGTTTCAACATTCGCATCTTGTTTGGAACATCAAATCGACCCAACCACGCCTTGCTGTGACGTAGAACATCATTGTATTGCAATCGAAACATGAAGTTCAACATGTTGGCAATGCGTGAATCATCTTCACACTTGATCATGACGGGCAGAGCAGACTGATCTGGAGGATCGCCTGGTGGAGCAGGTGGTACCTGACCTAGTGCAGGTGGTTGCACCATGCCCACGTCAAACACGCCTGACATGTTGGGACCCACATCTGGCAGTAGATGTATCTTAAATACACCTTCATACATTTTGGTCTGACAAGATGACGGTCATGCTATTCTGCCGAGTTTCTTCTGACACGTAAGCCTGTGGTGGTGCCAAAAACATGCGACCAGTCAGTGGACTGGAAATCATGGAAGATAAAAAGTCACACAAGTGTGTTTCCAAGTCTCCCAACGCCGCGTCCATGTCAAAAGGCACCCGGTTGGCTGCCAAGTCTCTCCGGTAACGTTTGATCAGTTGCAAGATAGCAATCACGTCCTCGGGTAAATTGTGTCGAATTTTGAGAGGCATTGTGACTCGACCACGGGGCTTACTGTGGGCATGCTGAGAATGATTTTGTTTTTAGCGTTGAGAATATATAACATACGTTATGAACATGGCGTCAGACGGGTGTGCGGGGCAATATGCCTCCAAAACTGGTCGACTTGGCCAAAGAATTGGCCGACTTGAAAAAGAAGTTAGCCAATGGGGGTGCTGCTGCCAATGCGGCCGATCCGGGCACTGCCCTGGTCATTGTTGACACGGCAAAGTCCACTGAGGATCCTGCTGAGGAAAAGTCTGGTATTCTCACGGCTTTTGTGAAAGGCTTCGAAGAGGTTGGCGCAGCGTTTGGTCCTTGGGCCAGGCAAACTGGCACACAAATCAAGGCCAAAATCGTCAAAGAACTCACAAAGGAGGAAAATGGCAATTCAGACACACCTACTGCTGCTCCCAAACTTGAAGACAATCCATTGAAGGAAGAGGTTGTTCAGTTGCAGCAACAGCAGGCGACCATGATGGAACTGATGCAACAGCAGGCGACCATGATGCAGGCGTTCATGAAACAGCATCAGTCAATGCTCCAGGCTCCACCTGCTCCACCTGTGCAACCGAGAATCGTACGGTTCCAGGAAGGCCAAAAAGTCCGTTGTAACTGGGATAAGCCTGGACATCAGTACGACGGAGACGCATACGAAGGAACGGTGACAGCAGTGTACAATGATGGCACATACGATGTCCAGTTCGACGACGACAAAACGACACGGTGTAGTGTCCCTCACAACGACATTCAGAGTGTCTCATCAGGCAAAAGGAAAGCGGTTCGTGGGGTGGAAGTCGCAAAATCATTGAAATGCGACCCAAGGCCTTCAGACTGGAAAAAACAGGTGACTGATGACACTCTGGACCCAGAAACAACCCCTTTGCCCAGTGCCAATGATCTGAGGGCTGCTATTAACCAAGGCGTCAACGTCAGCAGCATGATCCTGTGGAATTGGATGACGTCGGTGGGCTTTCGGTGTGGCAGATTTGGACAGAAAGACGTCAAGGCGCTGCTGACACTGCGCGAAGCAGAACCCACACGGGTGAAACTGAAGCCGGGCGAGCAGGTGGTTTGGCCGTGAATGCGTGTCCGGAGCGATTTTTATAAAAACATATAACCAAAACACCCCACCATGCCTATTTAACCTTGTCCGTGCCACGCCCAATGCGCGCTTTTGACGTCCCTGCCATGCAGCCCTCACGCACGCGGGGCCGTCCTGTCGATACGCGATTACAGCCACAGCGAAACCCGTATATGGTGCGGTTTGGTGTTAATGATGGTGACAATGACCAGGCACGATTGATCCCAGGAGAAAGTCCAGACCGTGTTGAAAAATTTGACTTCAAAGCAGCTAGACAGGGCCGCAAGAAACCAGCCACGATCTGGTGCTGTGACTGTATCAGTGCGTGGATATCAGTATTGGTGTTAGTGGTCGGATTTGGCATCAGTGTGTCTGGACGAACGGTCAAACTATGGGATTTGAAGTTTGAGCTTTGGGATCAAAATATATTAGTATCCAATGACACGGCTTTCAATCACAGCTTCAACAACTGGACCCATGGGGTGCAGGACTTCTGTCCCAAAAACGAAAAACGGCATGTACATGAAATCAAAGCCTACTGGAATGCGTCTAATTACCAAGGCACTGCCATCATTGAGGGTGCCACCATGGATAGCGCGTTTGGCTACGCCTTTGCGTGGTTCATGCCGTGGATCGTGTTGTTTATTATTTTCATCGTTTCCATATGCTTTCAATGTGGCCGGCTGTATGTCGATGATACTTGCAAAATAGAGAACAATGAACCAACGTGGTGGGCAGCAGGTTCAGTTGAACCCACATACAAATATCTTGCAAGGTACATGGCATCCTGGGCGTTTCCGTTTTATTTTATTTTGGGTGTTCTGTTCACGTTTGGTACACTGTTTGGCGGCATAGTCAAGGTATTTGGTGCCATGTTCCAATCCTTACAAGCAAAATTTCAATCAGGATGGGAAAACAGATACGCAGATGGTAAGCTGAAAATGATTTTCAGACGACCATATCAACCAGACAAGCCTGAATTTTGGAGGTGGGTTGAGTATGCACTGACATCCCCGCTGCAAATTTTGCTGATTGCGTACAGTGTGTTTATTGGCGAGCGAGCCACACTGTTCAACTTGATGGGTCTGCAAGGCGCCATGGTCATGATGGGTTGGATCAATGAGAAACACATCAACAAAATCTGGAAACTGGCCATCAATTACACATACAATTATGAAGGCGACGGTCCAGATTGGGGGTACGTTTGGTACAAATTGATCCTACTCATGACGTTTTCATGGCTGTTTTTCGCCGCCATTTGGTGGACCATCTTGTCGCGATTTGCCCGGCAAGTGGACAATCAAACCGACTGTAACTTCATCGACAAAATGCCCGACGCTGTCAATTTCATTCTGTGGACGCAGAGTTTGCTATTCGCGGCTTTTGGCATTGTACAGACCCTGCAGGTGGATCATCTACGACTGTACATGAAAGAACAATTTCCCATGAGCAACATGTTTTTTTCAAACAAGAACAGAATCTTGGAAGCTAGGTCAGCAACGGATAACAAACAAGCCTCTGACATAGAAAGCATCCGCGCCAACACTTGGTACACCGTCACACTGTGGTACAGCATTCTGTCCGTCACGGCCAAATCTATTCTAGAGATTGGTTTCATTTTCTTAGTGTGGGCGCAAGGCGAGACACGAACGTGACAGACCAGGTCTTAATGTACACATTTGTGTATTTAAGCGCAGATCAACTTTTGTCAAGGATGCAGCTCAACACTGACACCGCTACTGGTACTGAGACCATTTCAGCACCGATGACTGACAAGAAAGAAGTTGTGACCGTGACTCGTCGTCTGTTGGTGCAGATCAAGGGCAGCATGGACCATTTTAACCGCACTGGCATTGAAGCTGCCACCTGGTCGCCCATCAGCGGCAAGACTGGTGAGATTTTTGGTGTCAATGAGGTCTTTGAAACCACACCTGACGTGGGCATGGCCGCGGCTGCGCTGCAAAGCGCCCACATTCACAAGATTACGGTGCTTGAGCAGAAAAACGACTTTCCCGTGCATCTCGGCGTCAACATCAGCTGCATTACACCCGAAGAAACTACGCGCACTGGTCATCGGTACGCCATGACCAGTCTGGCCAGTTCCCACACTCAGTTCCCCCTTGTCATTTTTGAAGCTGGAGAGCAGACAGAAGGCATTGAGTGGCGCCAGAAGTACCCCCAGTTCAATGCCAATAATCTGGACAAGCATGGTGTGCTGGAGGTCAGCGGTGCCCAGTTTATTTTCTGCTCGCAGAATCACCCGGTCATTGAGTTGCTCCGACAGAACAAGGAAATGCTGAATGCTGACATTGACACACAGCCGCTCATTGACGGAGAATGGTACAAAATCACGCGTCAGGTGTTTTCCACGTGCTGTAACACTCTGAAGACCAAGGTGCTGTCCAAGGTATCCACCCGGGACCTGAACAACTTTAGTCTACAGATCACGCGCGTGGGTCGTGACGACTGGACCAATAACATCCAGCAGAACGACGAAATTATGTCTCTTGTCTCATCCAACGTCATGGCGGCTGGCGAACAGGCCATCACCGACGAAGTGTCGGGTATCCTGAAGCGCAATTACACCTACTCCACACGTTTGGAGATCCAGTACGATATGCATGTGTAGGTATTACGTCTCTATTTATGTTATCACACCGCACAGCCACTATGCAGGTGACCATGTGCATGGAAGTGTTGCTGGCCACGATCTGTCTATGGGTAGCCATTTTTGGCATCTTTGACGCCGTGGTCGAACGATTCGACAAAAAGTGGCAGCAAGTGTCAGTGTATGTGGTAGTGGCGGGTGCCGTGTGTGTGTTTCTGATGACACATAAAAACGTCAGTGTGTGCTCTTTGATGTGATTATGTACAGAATATACTATGAATATATGAATGAAATATGCTTTAATCAAAATCATCCAAGTAGTCCACAAGGTGACCGTTATGACCATATTTTGCCACTGTATCGCAATGCATATAGAACGCATTGATGTATTCTTTCATCGTCAGTGGGTGTGTAGCTTCAATGTCGTTGTGCCCAGCATGCACAAAAAGTGGCGTGTAAGAAGCATCCTCGTGCAAATTGTGGGCCAGAATGCGCGCATTGACAATGTTGATGACTTTGTCCTCGTAACCATGGATAATAAAGACCGGCACGCGAATCTTTTTGACCAGGTCCAGGGACGGACAAAACATGCTATCTAGCACATCCAGGATCCGTTTGGATGCCATGCCGACCGGCGCCAATGCACGCACACCAGACGCCAAAGGGGACATGAGAATCACGCCATTGATGCGCTGTTGACATTCCGTCGTCGCCAGGTGGCTGGCCAGGTACACGGTTGGTGCAGTCCCCAAAGACTTGCCAATGAGCATGATGCGGTCGTGCGTAACGCCAAGACCACCGTCGTGCTCAGGCATGGTGACATACTCAAACACCGCCATCACAGCCGAATGCATGTTGGCTTCATTGGTCTTGCCACGAGACGAACACCCGTAGTTGACATAGTCGTATGTCATCACGTTACAGCTGAACGTGGTGGCAAACCAATACATGTACTCTTCAGCCGTGCCAATGTCATCGGCATTGCCATGACTGAAAATGACAAAACGACTGGAGTCTGCGGCCGCATTACCACGCAAGTAGGGTCGGCCTTTGGGGCCAATGCAGCGTGTCGCGATTCGGTCCCCAGTGATAGTGGTGACGAAGTTGATGTTCTCAAGCTCTGAGTATGATTTAACGGGAGCCTCAAATGCCAAGTGTTGAATCGAGTAGTCAAACATATCTGACATTGCCGATCCCATTGCTGTCACACACAATTCACTCTCATATACACCACTCTCACTTCTTCAAATACATGCAAGTCTCCACGCAATTGGTGTATTGAACGGTGAATTGCAGTCGACGATACCACCGCACAAGGTCGTTGTGTGGGCCTTTGTCGGGATCCCCGCAGTTTACGTCCACGTGCAAAAACACCTCCGAGTCACGGGGCAGCATATTCAAATATGCCTGCACCAAGCGCGTGCCAATGCCACGCCGCTGTAGGCTAGGATGCACACATACGTTGGTGATGTTGGTGCAGAGTTCCAAATTTTCCACGACGAGGCCCTTACTGACATAAGCGTCGATAGTGTCACGGTCCATGTCCGTGAGACACAATACACCTACAATGCTGCCGAATCGCCGGTAAGTGATGATGGCGTGCACTGAATACAAAAAGTGCAGCATCAAAAATTCAGTCCCTTGTTCATGTTTGGGAAATCCCATGCGGATGATATGTAATAGATCCGCTTGCTCGCGGTCCGACATGTCCACAAACTGCTGACATTTCACAGTGTCCATCTTAGACATACACCATTCGTACATGTTGACCAAAACTGCTTGCATGATTTTCTGCAGCTTCAGAACAGCAACGAGAAAATGCCATTGCACCATGTATCGCGACACCCCTGTAGTGTGATATATGCCACCGTCAGTTCATGTCAAATCCACCCCAGGGGTCTGTTTTGTCTTTGACATATACCACGCCTGTCTTGTCCTCGTACACTGAAATGTGACAGCCGTCCCTGGCACCTCGGCGCACGATGGACACCTCTAGCAAGTTTTTGCTGCCAGCCTTCAAAGCATTGGTATGTTGACTATGCCGAATATCCACTGTGTAGCCCAGCGACAAGTCCGCTGCTATGCCGTCTCGCACAAAACCACTGACCAACGCGCCTTCCACAGTGCTTTCATCCACTTGCATCACACACTGCAACGTGCCTTGATCATCCAGAAAACTACTCACCACTTTGCCAATGGCATTGCCTGCATGCTCCGTTTTGACGTCCACCCCGTGTAACTGACCTTCTCTCACAATGGACTCCAACTCGGATGCAGTGTAGTACAGACCATTGTACTGACTACCCTCTCCAGCAGGATTGCAACATCCTAATAATAGCATTGGGACCTGTACGTACAGCCGTATATACATTGCCGTGTCCATAAACATGAACTCAAACATGTGTTTTGGTTTTATGTGTTGTTTATCAAAAATCTCTTTTAAAAAGTTTTATATGATTTATGAAAAGCCGCAAGGCTTGTTGTGTGGACTTAAAGGCTCACTTAAAAGGGCAGAATGTACTCGTCTCCGGCACCACCAGCAGCAGTACCGTTGGACTCATCATCAGCAGCACCACCAGCGGCAGCACCACCAGCGGCACCAGCAGCCGCAGCAGCACCTGCAGCAGCAGGCGGCGACGGCGGCGGCGACGGCACAGCACCACCAGGAACCAAGACAGGTTCCCATGGCTGTGTGCCTGCAGACATTCCAGGCAATGATAGCCACGGCCCCGTATCCAGGCCATGAAAATGAACTTCCTGTCCTTTGTTGCCATAAGGCACCCGGCCGGGTTTTGAAAGAGGCGGCCACTTCGCGGGTTTTTCCTTCATTTCCGCGAACCTTGCGTGGACCGCATTGTTCCTCCAAGGACACCCTTCACGGTGAGCCTCGGGGCCTTTTCTTACCGTTGCAGCGGTGAAAACCGCTGGACAGGTGCAACCCATTGCAATGGCGTTCAAAACCGCTTGCCCAGGCCCCAGGTAGTCGTTTGGATCCGGAGATGCCACCACAGTGCGAAACTCAATCCTGTCTCGATTGAAAGTGTACTGTGGCTGCACGGCAAAGACCACGCCGGTTGTGGGACGTGCGCGACCAAGTGCAACGGGAGCTTTTTTGGGCGCATATCGCCCATACTTCTTCGTGGCCGCCTTCGCTGCCAAATCAGCTGGGTTGGGATCTTTTTTCGCCTTAACGACACCACCTCCCTTTGCTGGCCAGGTCTTCCTGAGAGTGTTGGGTGAAAATAACCCTTTGTCGGCCACATGACCAACACCCACACTAGCATACCGC
>CERI01008110.1_pt1 | contig 10760 bp, 23 predicted proteins | sample 350261 | NCBI WGS metagenome assembly CERI01 (sample SAMEA2620979, study PRJEB7988) | marine metagenome | isolation source: saline water (ENVO:00002010), including
TACCTCCAACGTTTGCTTATATATCTCGCGAAGAGATTGATGAGTTTGGTGATGAGCAAGACGTGCCAGGTATCAAATCTTGGTTTAACTATAAAGGTTTAACTTATGTATAGATTTATATTTGAAATGTATGAAGCAAAAGAAATATCATTTAAAGCAGCAACAAAATTATTAGAAAAATATGAACAAACAAGAAATAAAAGATAAAATAGCAAGCAAATGTTATGCTAAAGCTGAGTTTTTAAAGCTAGAAATTAAAGAACTAGATAATACAGAACCACACTTTGCATATACTCAAGAAATGATTGATGGCCTTATAAGCTTTAAAGAACGTGAGTTAGAATTATGGAATCATATAAACTATTTAAACGAGACATATGGCGGGAAATAAGCACAATACAGAGTTCAAACCAATAAAGATAACCAATTACACTCTATCTTTTATAAACCCCAACACGGGCCAACAAAGCACTGTTCAAGGTACAGCTATACAAATAATGAAATTTATATTAAATCAACAAACATAATGGGTGAATTAAAAGTATTATATAAAGGAAAATGGATATGCTATTTAATTAACACAGATGCAGAAGATCATATAATAGATGAATGCATACAACTTATATTAAGAGACTACCCTAAAGACGCTGAAATTGATTGGAATGACAACCCTTTGGTTTCACCTCCAGCAACTGTTGAAGAATTAATTAATGCAAACTAAATACGAAAGCGATCAGATAATATATATATATGACAGATAAAGAAATGAATGATCTTGCAACCCGTGTAGCTACTAAAGTAATTAAAGCTATATTCAATGTATCTTCCGAGGTACACCTAGTGTTTGCTAATGACGAGCAATCCGAACCTACTGATTATGTTGGTAACACAGTAGAAGACTTAGATAAGCAAGCAATCGAACTTGAATTAATACGATTACAAAGCTTACTAGATAGATACTTGCAAGAAGAAAAATACGAAAAAGCACACATACTAAAAAGAAAAATACAAATCCTAAAAAACAAATATGATAAAAACAATTAAAGACGGTAAATTCGCAATGCTTGCGTTTGCTCAACAAAAAAAAGAAATCAACTGGAATCAAACAATGTTCTTACAACCTAAGCTTGACGGTGTACGTTGTCTATTTACTAAGCAAGGTGCTTATAGTCGTACCGGTAAAAAGTTTAAAAACGTACAACACTTACGTCGCCAACTAAAACCTTTCTTTGCTGCTAACCCAACTGTTGTACTCGATGGCGAGCTATACAATCACGACTTCAAAGATAACTTCAATAAGATTATATCTCTTGTGCGTACTCAGCATGCTACTAAAGATCAAACTCTTATTCAATTTCATTGCTACGATTATATTCAAACAACTAACAAGCATTCATACGATTATCGTAACAGATGTATACGTACTATGGCTCAAGGCTTATCACACGTGTATCCTGTATCAACCACGCTAACACCTAACAAAGGCTTAGCTACTATATTCAATAACCAAAACCTAAAAGCCGGTTACGAAGGCTCTATACTACGTACCAACCTACCTTATGAACACAAACGATCAAACAACTTACTCAAATTCAAAGCATTCCAAGATACCGAAGCAACAATCACTGGCTTTGTTGAAGGAAAAGGTAAACGTAGTGGTACGATTGGGAAGTTTCTTGCTGTGGATTCTAACGGTATTACTTTTGGCATGCCTGTTATGGAAAGCTATGATACTATGCGAACCATGCTTCGAAATGCCGACTCATATATTGGCAAGATAGCTACGTTCACTTTCTTTCAACGTACTCCATCTGGTTCTTACCGTCACCCTTTATTCAAAGCTATACGTAATTATGAATAAGTCACTAGTAGATAGTGCTTGGAACTGTAGTTGCGGCGCTTTAAACGCAGGGTATTTAACAAAATGTGGTAAATGTAACAAAGAAAAACAATGAGTATAAAAATATATAAACATATAATATCAAGTAATTTATTTAATTTAAATTTAAAACGCAAAAGAAAAGATGACAATAAATATAGCAGGTCACAAAATAATGTGCACAAGAAAAAGAGATCATAAAGCTTACTTATGGAGAAACATATATGATTTAAGAGAAGAAATAATTGACGACGTGATGATAGCCGCACGAAACGATAAACCAATTGATGAACCAGAATTAAAAAGAAAAGCTTTATTGATTAAAAAATATAGTCGAAGACTAAAAATAATTTCATTTTGAAATGCGACAATAGGTTATTAATTATTAAATAGTAACAGGCTAATGTCACACAGAAAAATAGAACATTTAAACGATAACCGTATTATATACAGAAGACTTCCAGTCTCTGATAAACCTAGTCATTCGTTTGATTGGGGTTATTTCTATGAAGATGGTACGTATGAGTTTTATGATTTATTTAGAAGTAAGGCATTAATTAATACGTATAAGTCTCTTAGATGGCATCTTAGAGTTATCTGGTACTTAAATCCACAGCTTAATCTAGAAGAGTTTAGTAGGCTCTCTACATTTATAGCTGACAAACGTAATGGGTTTACTACATTTACAATGCAACCAGGTAAGCTTAAAAATATAATACGAGACATAGACAAAACAGATTTAGAACGACCACCTAATAACAAACAAAGAAAAATAATATTTAAAGATTTTACTGGCTTATCTCTACATGAAAAGCTAACTATAGTTGGCCAACTAATAGGAAAGCAAAGTGATATAGATAGCACGAAGATTTATGAAAGTATGCTACTTATAAACCACGAAGGTAAAAAAATAACTATAAAGTTATTAGCTAATATTTTAAACTGTTCAACAAGAACAATTAACAGAAAAATGAACGACCAACTTAAACAAGAAAAAAAGATTTTAAATGAAAAAATATAATATACCTAATTATATAAGATACAAAGAAGATGTTAAAGCTTCTCAACCTAACTTCAAAGAGCTAACTGGTTATAATAGAAATGAACTTATAATAAAGTTTTTACCGTTAGTTGAGAATATAGCTAGAAAGTTTTCAACAACTCAGCAAGCATCGGGAGTTATGACTATAAATGATTTAATACAAGAAGGTTCTTTTGGTTTAACAAAAGCTGTTGATCGTCTTGATAAATCAATATTAGAAGATTCTGAAGACAAAGAAAAAACACTTAAGTCTTTCTTTTCTAAGCGAATTAAAGGAGCTATAAGACGTGCTATTGATATAAACAGAGGCGATATACGTATACCAGAACATAAAATGAATGAGATACGTAAGAACCCTAAAGACGAAAAGATGGTTAGCATGTTCTTTAATAGTATCTTTTTAAGCATAGATGAATCTCCTTATAGCGATGATGAAGATATGATGTATCAAATACCAGATAAGTCTGAGCCTTATAATATAGCTTTAATGAACTCTTATTTAAAAGGTTTAATGCAAAAGCATTTAAACACTAATGAATATGAAGTGTTAAGATTATCTTATGGATTAGACTGTGATAAGCATTCAGCAAAAGAAATTGCTTCTAAATTAAACATAATAGGAGCAAGCGATTATGTTAGAGTTTCAGAGCTAAAAAAACAAGCTGTACAAACTTTAATTAAAAATGTTGATCCTGCGCAAGTTATTGATTATCTGTAAGTTAAATATTAATATAAATGTAAACAACGTTTTATATATGTAATTATATATATAAGACCAAACACCAAAACACCTATGACAATAAACGAAAAGTTATCAACTATTCAGACAAAGTTTAAATCGAAGAAAAGTAGATTTAACTCCTTCGGCAAATACAACTTCAGATCAGCCGAAGACATCCTAGAAGCAACTAAACCCTATTTATTAGAATTAGGAGTATCAGTAACAATTAACGAAACATTAATTAATAGCACGCCAATGCCTATACTAGAAAGTAAAGCTACTATATCTGATGGTAAACATCATATATCTGCAACAGCTTTAGTTGGTGTTGATTTGTTACAAAAAGGTATGCAAACACCACAGCAATTTGGCTCAGCAAGCAGCTACGGTAAGAAATACTCTTTAGGTAATTTGTTTCTAATTGATGACACGCAAGATAGTGACGCTAGTAATGACCATAACAAAACACCAATGAATGCTACGCAAATAGCTAAAGCAAAAGACTTCATTAAATCAGGTGGTAAACTAGAAGCTATTAAAGCTAAGTATGTTCTAACCAAGGAGGTGGAACAAGAATTAACAACACTTTAAATGAACCAAAAAGAAATTTTAAAAAAGTTAGAAAAAGATGAAAATTATTATGGTAAGTTTGGAAAACAATATCTAAGTAATTCAGACATTTCTACTTTATTAAAAAATCCTTTAGCGCTTCATATTCCTCAAAAAAAAATACCAGCGTTTTTAGTTGGCGGTTATTTTCATACTGCCATACTAGAACCTGATAAGCTAAAAAACTTTAAAATAGTTGAATCAAGCACGAGAAATACTAAAGCGTATAAAGAGATCTCTGGCGGAGAATTATGTTTACTACAACAAGAAGTAGATCAAATTGAGTTAATGGTGGATAAGATGATGTCAAACACCGTATGCAAAGATCTAATAACTAATGGAGAAGTTAAATATGAAGTACCTGCAATTAGAGAGATTGAAGGCATGATGTGGAAAGGTAAAGCTGATATAGTCAATCACAGTGAAAAATTAATTATTGACTTAAAGACTACAAACGATATAGAAAAATTTAGATACTCAGCAACTAAATATAATTACGATAGTCAAGCTTTTATTTATAATCAACTATTTGGATATGAAATGTTGTTTATAGTAATAGATAAAAACACACATCAAATAAAATTATGCGAATGTTCAGATTCATTTTACGAAAAAGGTCAGCGTAAAGTGCAAGAAGCAGTAACTCAATATGAGTTATTCTTCAACAATAAAGATTTTGACCCAAACCAATATTTTAAAACCGAAACCCTTTAATTATGGCAAGAACAAGAAAAAGATTATGTACAGTAACAGGAATGAAAACAAATGAAAGTAATTTCTATGCAAATCAAACACACGTTAAAGCAGTAGATAATCTACGCAGAAATACAGGAGCTTCAAAAGAGCAACTAACAAGAATGTTCAACCAATTAAACACTTACTAGTATGGCAAGTATTATTAAAACAAGTATTAATTTAGACCTTATAGATAAGAGTAAGATCTATGTAGGTAAGAAAGGTAAATATCTACCTGTTACAATTACTTTAAATGATGAGTTAGATAACTTTGGTAATAACGGCCCTATCATTATTGAGCAAACCAAAGAAGAACGAGAAGCAAAAGCACCTAAAGTTTATTTAGGTAATGTTAAAGTTGTTTGGACTAATGGAAGTAATGTTGCAACTCCACCTCGAGATGATGCTCAAGGCAACGGTGGTTTTCAAGCTGCAGGACAAACTCAGAAAGTAGCGGATGACTTACCATTTTAATATGCTAGGCAGTCAAGATTATGATGATTGGATAACAGACGATGAAAATGTAACTTTAATAGAAGATTAAATGCAGGTAGAAAACATTGAGATCAATGGATTTTTGATTGACAAGTTCAATCAACATAGTTTACCAGAAGGAAAAACGCAGGGGATTTGTCCCCTGTGTTCGTCTAGTAGACAACCTAAAAATCAGAAGACAAAATGTGCTTCTTATGATTGGGAACGTGGTCTTGGTACTTGCCATAATTGTAATACATCATTTCAACTACATACCTACCAACGTAAAGGAGAAGCGGAAAAGGTTTATATAAAACCTAATCCTATAAAAGAAGAATCAGTTGGTACTAAAATAGAAGAATGGTTTAAAACAAGAGGTATATCCGCACAAACCTTACGTGATTTACGTATAACAGAAGGCGAAGAGTGGATGCCTCAAACAGGCAAGCCTGAGAACACAATACAGTTTAACTATATTATAGGTGATGAATTAATCAATGTAAAATATAGAGATGGTAGAAAAAACTTTAAGTTATATAAAGGAGCTGAAAAAGTATTCTACAATATAAACAGTATTATAGGTTATGATAATTGTATTATAACAGAAGGCGAAATGGATGTGCTAGCTTTACATGAAGCAGGCATACCAAATGCTATATCAGTTCCAAATGGAGCTACTTTAAATTCTAATAATTTAGATTATTTAGATAACTGTATAGATTATTTTGAGGACAAAGAAAAAATAATTTTAGCAGTAGACTCAGATGATGCTGGTCAAGCACTTCAACAAGAATTAGTAAGAAGATTAGGTGCTGAAGTTTGTTTTTTAGTTTCATTTGAAGATTGTAAAGACGCTAATGAATATTTACTAAAGTATGGAAAAGAAAAACTGGCAGAGTGTATTACCGGAGCGAGACCGGTTCCGCTTGAGAACGTCACGACCTTTAAAGACATTGAAGGGGAAATTACCGATTTTGTTAAAAATGGTTTTAAGCCAGGATTTCAAGTTGGCCTTCAAAATTTTGATGATATATTTTCAACTTACACTGGTCAATTTATTACAGTCACTGGTATACCGTCTAGTGGCAAGTCCGATTTTGTCGACCAAATGGTTGTTGGATACAATCAGAATTACGGTTGGAAAACAGCATTTGCTTCGCCAGAAAATGCACCAACTTATCTCCATGCACATAAAATAATGCGTAAAGTTTGGCAAGACATGCCTAAAGCTAGCGATATATATGGAGATAAATGGAATCAAGTAGCGGACCACGTTAACGAAAACTTCTTCCATATAGATATGGAAAGATATACCTTAGAATCTGTACTGCGTAAAGGAGCAGAGCTTGTTAAACGTAAAGGTATTAAATGTTTAGTTATAGATCCTTTTAATAAAGTACGTGATGTTAATTCTAAAACAGAAGATGTAAATAGATACACTATGGAATATTTAAGCAAAATAGAAATATTCGCTAAAAAATATGACGTGCTTGTATTTATAGTTGCGCATCCAACTAAAATGTATAAAGACGCAAATGGCAAAATCGAAGAACCGACTATGTACAATATTAAAGGAGGTGGTGAGTGGTACGATGCTAGTTATCACGGTATACTTGTACATCGTAATTATGAGGATCGGACAGTTAAGGCAAAAGTACTTAAGGTCAAATTCCAAAACTTAGGCGAGAACGGAGCAGAAGCTCATTTTAAATGGGAGCCAAGGTCAGGATGTTTTATACCTCATGAGCCAATAGATATGTCTAACGAAGCAATGCCTTGGGAATAATGGCTAAATGGAAAAAGCCAACACCTATGCCTAACTATATACCTTCAAAAGAAGAATCTAAATGGCATAAAGCTTGTATAGACAACGGTGTTATAATATCGCCTTATGGAATACAATATGAAAAAAGCAAATGGAAAATAGCAATAGCTATGAAAGGTACACATAAAAACCTTAATTTTGCACCTCATGAATATGACAAAGATACGATATGGATTAGTTATTACGAAATGTGTAAATATTATTATGATAAATATAAAAAATGAATAATGTACAAGAACAATATAGAGGATTACTATCATCACTTGTCCACGGAGGCAAACAAAAAGACGATAGAACTGGCGTTGGGACGCGATCTGTGTTTGGACGAATACTTCGCCATGATATGTCAGCAGGATTTCCTTTATTAACAACTAAAAAAATATATTTTAATCACGCAGTTACAGAACTTTTATGGATACTTGAAGGAAGATCAGATATTAAATATCTTAATGACAATGGTCTTACTTATTGGAACGCGGATTATGAGCGGTCTGGTAGAACAGATGGTACTCTTGGACCTGTTTATGGTGTTCAATGGAGAAATTTTAATGGAGTTGACCAAATTAAAAAACTTGTTAAAGAAATTAAAATTAATCCTACTAGTCGCCGTTTAGTTGTTAATGCTTGGAACGCAGCTGACCTTGATGATATGGCTTTACCTCCATGCCATTACGGTTTTCAAATATATATAAATGATGGAAAAATGGATCTTATGTGGAATCAACGAAGTGCCGATGTTTTTCTTGGGCTTCCTTATGATTTTGCTATGTATGGCTTACTATTACTTATGCTTGCTAAAGGATCAGGCTATACGCCTGGGCAGCTTATTGTTTCACTTGGCGATTGTCATCTTTACAATAATCATATCAATCAAGCTAAAGAGCAACTATCCCGCGATTTCAGGAATCTTCCTTTTGTTAGCGTCGATTGGGGACTTGATGTTATGGAAGGAGCCGGAGGATTTTTAAGAATACCTACAAGTAGTATGATAAACATATCAGGATATAAACCACACCCACCAATTAAAGCAGAGCTCAATGTTGGATTATAAATATTGGTTTCAAGAAAATAATTTTATGGGAAAGTTTTTAAATAATAAGTCATTAGAAATTATTGATAAAATAAATAAAAAAACAAAATGGGAAAATACAAAATCTACCACATCAAAGGTAAAAAAATAGGTTGCACAAAAAATACAGCTAAAAGATTAGGAGAGCAAGGCTATACCGATGGAGAATATGATGTGCTTTTCCAAACCGATGATATTAAAGAAGCATCTAAAGTTGAAAAACAATTACAAGAAGCTTTAGGTTATAAAGTCGATAGGAAGCCATATAACGAAGTAATAAATAAAAGTATGCGTAAGATAAAGACAACTAGTTCGGATGCAACCACGACGTTCTATAAAGACCCACAGAGCCTAGAAGCAGCAAATTTAATTGGCTTAGAGGTTATGGGTACAACGTTAAACGAAGATCATGCAACGTGGATAATTGCTAATTTAAAAAATTCACAATTTAATAAAGATACCTGTTATATATATAACAAAGCTTTCAAAAATTACAGCTTAAATAATACGGAAGTTTTTGTTGAACAGAGTAATGATTTTTATAGCCGTGTTCGTGATTGGGCTGAGCTACGTGATCTATATAAAAAGGGTGATGTAAAAACTCAATTTGCTAAATTAGTTGAAGAAGTCGGCGAATTAGCTAAAGGTGTTGTAGACGATAATGATGCTTTAATTAAAGATTCTATAGGTGATATTGTTGTTGTGTTGGTTAATTTAGCTTATTTGCAAGGCACGTCTATTGAAATATGTGAAGAGCTTGCTTGGAATGATATCAAAGATAGAAAAGGTAAAATGATTAATGGAACATTTGTAAAAGAAGTACTATGAGAGATAAAATAATTCAACAAGTAGTTGATAAATTTCAACAACGATCTGATGTAGGTTATAAAAAGTACGGAGTAACGCTGCACGATGATGAACCTAATATGCATAAGTGGATTAATCATTTACAAGAAGAACTTATGGATGCTGTTAACTATCTTGAAAAGCTTAAAATGTCTATGACTGAAGAATTACAAGATAAAATATATCAAGATTATAAAGAAGAAGAAGAAAAGCAACAACGTGATGATACGTAGAAAAAGTAAAAAAAGAGGGCCAGTACAATCTAAAAAAATATCATATGATGGTATTAATTTTGCGTCTGGCCTTGAGCGTTATATGTATATGGCTTTAAAAAAAGCAAAAATAAAAGCTAAATATGAAGGAGAAACTTTTGTTTTATTAAATGGTTTTTATTTTGAAAATGAGGCTTATGAAAGACAGGCTAACGGAAAGGGTGATTACACTAATAGAGGTGCTAAAAGAATATTACCTATAAAGTATACGCCTGATTTTATTGGACAAGATTTTATAATTGAAACAAAAGGCAGAGCTAATGAATCTTTTCCTATGAGATGGAAACTATTTAAACAATTAGTTACAAATCAATTTCCAAATTATACATTATATAAACCACAAAATCAAAATGAATGCGACGCAACAATAAGATTGATCCTAGAAAAGCAAAATATATAGCAAGAACTAAATATGCGGAACGCCAAGTTGATAGATGGATTAAATGGTCTTTAGATAGTAAGGGTTACATTTTTTATAAAGATTTGGTTGAAAAACAAAATGAGTTTAATATAAATTGTTATGAATAAAAATTGGGAATTATCACTTGGATTTTATCCAGGAATATTATTTGGTATAAGAACATATACAGAAGAAAAATATAATGAACACGTGCTATATTTACCGTTTATAGATATAGCTTTAACTATTGAAAAGTAATGGGATTATTTGATGAAAGAATAGCCTACAAACCTTTTGAGTATCCAGAATACTATAATGAAGGGTGGCTAAAACAAGCTCAAGCTTTTTGGCTTCATACTGAAATACCAATGTCAGGTGATGTCAAAGATTGGAACGAGAATTTAACAGAATCAGAGAAAAATCTAGTGGGAAATATCCTGCTAGGTTTTGCTCAAACTGAATGTGCAGTTTCTGATTACTGGACACAAAATGTGGTTAGTTGGTTTCCTAAGCACGAGATACAACAAATGGCAATGATGTTTGGCTCGCAAGAAACAATACACGCTGTCGCTTATTCTTATCTGAATGAAACACTTGGCCTTGAAAATTTTGATGCATTTTTGCAAGACGAAGCTACAATGGAGCGTTTTGAAAACCTTACTAGAGTGGATACTAAGTCTACACGTAATATTGGACGCAGCCTTGCTGTATTTAGTGCCTTCGCCGAAGGTGTATCTCTTTATAGTGCTTTCGCTGTTTTATATAGCTTTCAGTTGCGTAATATGCTTAAAGGAATAGGTCAACAAATGAAGTGGTCTGTAAGAGATGAATCGTTGCACAGTAAAATGGGATGTCAATTATTTAGACATATGTGTGAAGAAGATACAG
>CERI01022993.1_pt1 | contig 10757 bp, 9 predicted proteins | sample 350261 | NCBI WGS metagenome assembly CERI01 (sample SAMEA2620979, study PRJEB7988) | marine metagenome | isolation source: saline water (ENVO:00002010), including
ACCAACTCTAATTCTTTTCTTATATAAAACATTTGAATATATTTTTAAAACCTCGGTTCCTACTGGTATTGGTTCTAAACCATCAACTCTTTCAAATCTAACTTTATTTAAAGATTCATCAGTAGAAACTTCAATTATCTTATATCTAGTAGAAGTACCGGTTACATTTATAGTAACCATGTCATTTGTGTTTAATTTTCTAAGATCACCAGTTTCAACTTCTAAATAATTTAAAGTATTTAAATAATACCATAATTTTCTATTTAATCTATCTTCTTCAATTTTAATAACTGAAAATAAACCATCATATTCTAAGATATTTGGTTCTAAATCAAACATTTCTTCATCAATGTTTGGATTGTTTGGTTGTAAGACACCAGGTGTCGTTCTATGCCAGTTTTCAAAGTCTTCTATGTTAGTAGACGAATCACCTCTATATAGCTCGTTAAAACTGTTTAAAGCTGATGTTCCTAAAGCACTAAAGTTACCTGATTCATCTTTTTCAAAATTAACAATATATCTTCTAGATAAACATTTACCTACAAAATTATCTACTTTTCCAGATAAATCAATATCAATGTATATCAAAGGGTTTAACATGTTCTCAAAGAACCAATTAGGCTTTGATTTAAAGGTATCTATAGAACCTATAGCTCCAATATCATTAGGTTCCTTATTTAAGGAAACAGTTATTATTTTTCTAAACTTATTAGAGTTTGAAGATTCTACCAGTGACCCACCAGAATCTATATTGTAAATAGCGTTTATATTGTTGTTTAATCTTTCTATGTCTGATTTTATAGAAGTTATAGAAGGTAATGTAAAATTTCTAAGTACTCCATTTTCATCGGATAATTGTAAATTAACAAAAGCTTCATTTGTCGAGGTTACAGTGTTTATCTTAGTTAAGATATCCATAACATTTTTATTAAAGTTCAATATTTGATCAGCTACTTTAGGGAATGAAGTATTCATTTATATAAAAATATTTTTAATTATATATTAAAAACATTCTATTTCTCTTGATTATTTATTTTAATTTTAGTATATTGGTATAAATGTGTATTTAACACTAAGGAAAGAAAAAAAATATAATAGATAATGAAATAAAAATTAAACTTTTTACCTTTTAATTAGTATAAGTAAATGCTAAACATATTAACTGTTTTGGAACATTCCAAATCAATAGATATCTATAGTAAATAAAGGAGTTACAGTTCCATCCTCTTGGTATATCCAATGAATTCAAACTGAAGATAAAAAAAATTAATAACTATAATCGTATGAGAAACATTTTATTTAACGAGAAAGAGGATTTATTCAAAATCCAAACAGGAATTGACTTCCAATCAACATTCACAAAGTATTACCCAAAATTAGTTTATTATGTAAATAAGATGTGTCGAGATGAGCAAGTAGCTGAAGACATATCAATGGATGCTTTTATGATGTCTTTGGATAAAATCCAAAAATATGATAAAACCAAGTCTCAATTTTCAACCTGGCTGTTTACAATAGCAAAAAACATTACTTTACAAAACATTAAGAAAAGTAGAAAATGTGTTTCTATTGATAACGAAGTTGATAATGATGGTACTACTATGAAAGATTTCATTGAATATGATTATTCTAATAATGATCAAAGTAATTTTGAAAATATTCTAGAGAAAAAGGCCAATGTTATGAAGATTGAGATAAATAAATTAAAAGACCCTTATAAGACTGTTATAGAAATGAGGGAAATCGAAAAAATGGCTTATAAAGAAATCTCTGAAAAACTAGGAAGAAATCTATCAACAATTAAAAGTCAGATAAGAGGAGCTAGAAAAATACTAATACAAAAGACAGAAAAGGAATTTGAACTTATCGATCAACACTTCGATTAAATCTAATTTAAATGAACATAGACATTAATAAATTAATAGTTAAATCTGTTGATATAATTAAAGAAAAATGTGATCTACCAGATAATGGATTTTTATCTGGTGGGTCACTTGCTAATACTGTATATGGTTTATTGTATAATATTGAAACTAAATTTGACGATATAGATATCTTTAAATTAAAAGATATAGTTGGAGATAGAGAAAGTATAGTAGATAGTAAATTTTTTATACAAACTGATATAAAAAAGAAGTTAACTAGAGATGATGATGATGATTACTTACCTTATGTTCGTGAAATAGGTGATAACTTTTTCAGTATAGACAACTCAAAAGAAGAAGACATTTTAAATACAATAGAATATTATTCTAATGTTGATATTCCTTTTTTTATAAAAGGATTTGATTTAAATTGCACACAAGTATCTTATGATTTAAAAACAAAAGAAATTTATTATACAAAAGAATTTGAAGAGTTTTTAATTAATAAAAAAATTGAAATAACAAATCTAAAATCACCTAGTAATACTATTATAAGATATTTAAAAAAATGTAAAGACTTAGGTATAAAACCAGTTAAGGAAAACATAGATATGGTTTATTTTTTCTTAAAACATTCAAGTAATGTTTATTATGATTATAAAAACTTTAGGGAAAAAACATATAAAAAATTTAAATTAAATAAAGATATTTTAGAAAAATATTTTGTAATAAAAGAAACAAAAAGAAAAGATTTTTTAGTATACGAATTATTATTAAACGTAAATGCTCCTGTTGATAAAGAACATTCTGATAAAATAGGTAAATTAAATATAATAATGGATTGTTATAAGTTTCCTAAATTTTGGAAAAGAATAAATAATGATGAATACTTTGAAAACATATATAGAAAACTTTATCCTTTTATGTCCGATGATTATGTAGATACTAATAAAGCATGTGATGTCGATATTAGAATACTTGAAAATCTAATTAGGTATAATCCTAAAATCGAATATAATTTATCAGGACTTAAATTGTCGGAACAAATAAAATTAGTATCTTTATTATTTGAAAGGTTTTATGACAATCAAATAATAGCTTATACTATTTTAACACAAAACAAATTCAAAAATATAGAATTTAGTGAAAATCAACTTAAAGTATTAGGATTTAAAACTATAATAAAAAGACAAAAACATAAAGTTACATCACCTTTTAAATATTTTAAAGATGGGTTATTTGAAGAAGACGATAAGGAACAAGAAAGCTACTTTTAATTACGAAACAATTGAAAAGTATACAGCTGGTATTATATTAACTGGATGTGAAGTTAAATCTATAAGAGATTCTTCAGTTAATGTATCGGATACTTTTTGTTATATAAAAGACAATGCTTTATGGGTAAAGAATATGAAGATATCTAGATATAATAGATCACATCCTTCTGTTATACATGAAGAAAATAGGGATAAAAAACTTTTATTAAAAAAGGTTGAAATAAATAAAATAAAAAAACAAACAAAAGATTTAGGTAAAACAATTATTTTACTTAATATAATTGTTGGTAGAAAAATTAAAATACAAATTGCTACAGCTAAAGGAAAGCGAGAGTATGATAAAAGACAAGACATTAAAAAAAGAGATTTAGAAAGAGACATGAGACGGTCTCTTTATTAATCACTTATTAAAATAATCGGAAAAATTACCAATTACTTTTTTATTATCAATATCAATGTTTATATCGTTAGGATCCATACCATTTTCTAATCCTATTTCTAAAAATTCGTCTCTGCTAATTTGATACTCAGAACCATCTGAAGAAAGTACGTGATAATCAAAATCCTCTTCTACAGGTTCTACAACTTCACCAAATTTATTGATTTTTCTAATGTCAGATTTTTTCATTACTTTAGCATCCATTTCTGGTTCTCTAGTAGTGTTTTCTCTAGGTTCTACCCATTTAAGTTTCATTGGTAATTTAACACCACCTAAATCACTTATTATTTTATTTTTAAATAAGTCTAAGAATCTATGTCCTTTGTATGGTTCTACATCACACGTTCCTATAATATTACTAATTGTTCCGATACCACCATGTCCACCAGAAACTGTAATTTCTTCTTGTCCTACAGATGTATCTGGTTCATAATATCCTAAATGTTCTTGAAAGTTTTTTAATAATCCAGTCATATAAGAACCTAAATCACTAACTTCTTTACCGTTTCTTAAAACTGGTTTATTTTTCATATCTTTAATATTACCAAAAGCAGCTACTTGTATAGTATTACCATATTGTAACATAGTAAATTTAACTTCATGTTCTTTTGGTATAACACCTGAATCATAATCCTGTAATATTATCGATCTAATTCTAAGTGCGTTTGCCCAAGTTCCTGATGGTACAAAAGCAACATCACCTATTAATTGGTATCCATCTAATCTTATTTGACCATTTGATGTATTAGAATTAATAAAGTCTTCACCTGTTTTATAAATAGTTTTTTCTGAATTTCTTCCTCTTGTTCTATTAGCCATAGTAGATAATCTCCACTCAGCATCAGATGTCATTTCTTTAGGTTCTCCTGTTCTAAAGTTTTTATTATTACCAGGATATAATTTTTTCATAGCGTTATAAATAGCATAAATAGAAACTTCGTCTATATTATCAATAACTTCTATAAGTGTTTTATGATCGGACCTTTTTAAGAATTGATTAAAAGCCGCTGCGAAAGCTAACTTTGGATTTTCACTTTTCTTAAATTCTTCCCAAGAAAAATTCAATAATTGTCTCCAATCTATTTTATAATGTGTATACTTAGCTGAATCTATCATATCAATAGCATCTAAAATTTCACTATTTAATGTATATCCTAATTGAATACAAATTCCTTCATAAGCTGAATCAGTTTTAGTTTTCAAAACTGGCTTATCTTTAAAGTGTTCTTTTTCTTCATCAGAATAAACACCATGATGGTCAACATAAAAATCTATTAAATCTTCTCTTTCTTTATCAGGCATTGAAGCAAAATCAACAACTACATTAATCATCTTTGGATCCAAAGATGTGTTTTTCCAACCATCCATGTAATTTAAAACACCATATCCTTTGATGTTAAATCCAGCATTTTTTAAGTATTTTTTCACTACAATTGCTGAGAATATACCATCCATATCATCATGAGTGTATATCATTACATCTTTTCCAGTTTTACCTTTTTTAGTCCAATAATCTTCACTTTTTGGAAGTCTAGGAGCGGCTTCGTTTATTTTATTATAATCGTTAAATTTCTGTATTCTCATAACATTATATATTATTTTCTAAAAGTCTTTAATTTGTCTTTCATACTGCCCTTACTTGTGCTTTCTTCACTATCATAAGAAGTATCGAAGAAATTATTCTTATCAGTAACTATCTTAACATTAGAATCAAAATAAGCTTCAGGTCCTAATTCTCCTGATCTAAATACACCACCATACATATTACCATTAAAATTACCACCCATAACAAAACAATCATTTAAATCTACATTATCGATATCACATGAATATAATTTAGTTTCTTTTAATTCTGAATTGTTTATCTTACATTTTTTTAATTGTGAATTATCTGTATCACAACTAACTAAGTGACATTTTTCAAATATTCCTTCTAAGTCACAGCTAATAAGATCTAAATCTTTAATAGTTTGTATACCTTTTAATTTAGAATTTATTATTTCTAATCTTTGTCTACCCGTATCATAATTAACAATACACTCACCTACTTGTTCAGATGAATTTATTAATTTAAATAGTTTCGGATAAATTACATTATAATATGAAGAAACTACTTCATAGGTACTTATTTGGTCTATTTGTATTTGTATTCTAGGATAATCAACTAAGAATTTATCATATACAGAGAAGTTTTTAAACTTAGATATATTATCTGTTAAAAACTCTTCTAACATATCTATATCATATCTATTGAATGATGAGCCAATAGCATCATAAACATTTACAATAAATTTATCTAAGAAATATAATAATCTACCAGAATCTTTATGATAATCTTTACCACCAATATATCTATATTCAACTCTTTGATCTTCTTTATTTTCTATTATATTTAAAAAGTTAATACCAAAATATTTATCATCAGGTATTTTAATATTGTTTCTAACAACAGTTATTGGAACATTGAAAAAATCATAATCTCTAAAAGGAATCATATTTTTAACACTTTTAGAATAAACATTATCTTTTCTAGATGGATAATATTTGTAAATTTCTTCTTCATCAGTATTTAATATTAATTTAAGAACGTTTAAATCATTTAAATCTTTTCTATCAGAATCAAAAGAAACATTGAAATGTACAGAACATTTATCATTAGTATATCCATAATTAGATATAAATTTAAGAATTTTAATTAAATAAAACTTAGCTGTGTGGTAAGGCATTGGTCCTGTAACTAATTCAACCATATTAGAACCACCACTTAAATCTGGTTCAATTTTAAAGTTAGAAGCGTTTGGTTTAAACGAAGAGTGATATTGCCTAAACCCATGAACTCTAACGGGACTTAATTCTTTATTTAACATTTCTAAAGTTTTATAATAAGAAAATTCCTTTAAATAAAACTCTAATTCAAATCCAATTACACAATAACTTAATTTTTTGTGTTGATTTAAAAACTTATCTGAATATTTATCCATAAACTATATATAAAATATTAAAATTATATATTATTTCTTAGAGACACAATGTTTTTAATATATAATTTATATTTTTCAAAAAAGTATAATTTATAATTTAATGGAGTTTTTTTGTGTTTATGTTAAGACTAGAAAAAAGATAGATAAATATCTTAAAGTCAACAGTATTAAGAATAAGTATATTATAGATCTTAGGAAGATTCAATCCGAAGAAGATTTAGATATTAAAAAAGATAAGACTTATCTAAAGATACTTATATTCAATAAAATAAGACAAGCTATAGAAAAGAAAAAGAATATTTATTATATTCCTGATTTTGATAATGATTTTTCTATAGAAAAGCTTTTAAATCTCAAAAAGATATTAGGTGATAACAATTTTAATGTTTTAGTTTTTTATAACGAGTTTAGAAAAAACAATGAACTAATAGATGATGTTATGGAAAATTTATCTAAGTTCTCAAATTCTCAAATAATAAGAGATTACTAATCTTCATCTTCTTCTATCTCTTTAACTATCTTTATTTTTAATTTATCCAATTTTTCTTTATAAACAACAATCTGTAAATGAAACGAACATAATGTTAAGACACCAATAATTTCTCCTAAAATAATAGAATAAAAGTAAAAAGGTATTGAAAGTATGTATAACACTCTATAAAATTTAAGTCTTTTATTTTTAAACAAAGAATATAAACAAGCGAAATAAAAACAAATAGCTAATACATTGTGTGGTATTCTAAATTGTTCACAACTAAAACTAGTTAATAATAATAAAAAGAAACTAGGAATTCTCCAATTTGGAAGTGTAAAGAAAAAATATGAACATAGTATATTAGAAATAATAAAAAGTGGTTGAAATGGCGTATTCCAATATTGAGATATAGAATCCTGTAAGCCACATCCATATATCATTATAAATGGATAGATAGCTGATATAAATATTACTATTAATTTTACTTGAAATTCCTTAATTACCCCATTTATTTAGTTAGCTTCTTCTTTTTTAATTAATTTTATACAATTTAGATTTTTTTTGTTCTTGTTCTAAAATATAATTAATTTCTCTAACTATATTTGACTTTGGATCAACACCACCAGAACGCAAAGGTATTTCTTCACTAAATGTAATATAAACACCGAATTTATCTCCTGATTTATGACCAGTTTCATCTTCTACTAATACCATATCTTTTCCATAGTGGAATTTCAAAGCGTTTACTGAATCTAGAACCTCATCTATTGAATCACCAATTAATTCAAATCTATCATTACTTAGGCTTTCGAATTGTTTAAAGTTTTTAATTTTCATATCTATTTTTTTTTTGTATATTCAAATATAGTTATATTTATTTTATTAAGCTTCTGATTCTTTAGCTAATTCTTCATCAGATTTTTTAGTTGATATTACTTTAGTCTTAGCTATTACAAATCCTTTATTAGTATCATCATCTTTATCTGTAGTAATTCTTATTTCACCACCTTTTACTGAATTACCTTCATCATCCTTTTGTTTATCGTTTGCCATAACGAAAGCAGTGGTTCCTTTATAATCATCACCTTCTTTTTCAAAACCTGAACCTTTTAAATATTTTAATTCTTCTCCTTGTTCAAATTTATAATCTTTAGTGAATTTAGAATCTTTCCATTCATATTTTTTAGGGTCAGACTTAGCTTTTTCGAAATCAAAAGTAGAACCTTCTGATTCTCCATCGCCTTCTTCATCGGTTCCTTCTTTTTTTAATTCAGATGTTTGTTCTTTTTGTGTTTTAACATTATTTTCCATTTTCTTATTAATAGAACCAGTTAATTTCTTGAAAAACTCATCATCTTTAATGTCCGCTTCTTCTAGTCCTGTATCAGTTAATGCTACAGATAGCTCGTTTTTCAACAATTCTTGTTGCATTTCTAATTTTTTTAAGGTTACAAAGTTTACTATTTTTTTATTTTCTTCATCTTCCATTAGTTCATCGAATCTAATATCAAATTTCTTTTTTATTATTTCCAATTGTTTAACACAATTTGATTCAGCTTTATCGTATGTTGATTGAATTTCTTTTTCTTTAGCCTCATCAGTATCACCACCATCTTTAACAGATTTTAAGTAACCAGCATATGTTTTTAATATACCATTTTTTTCTACCTCAGCTTTCATTATTTCAGCTTTATATTCTTCCATTAACTCATCAACCTTTTTAGCCGATCCGAATTGCTTAGAGAATCCTAAAGATATTTTATCCTTTAGTTTACCAAATAATTTACCTAGTATTCCTTCGTCTAATTTATCATGATTAGATGATTTGAATGATTCGTATGTTCTAATATATTTCATATGTTCTATTTTTTTTAGATATTTTATATATTAAGTTTTAAAATCAATTTGTTTTTTTTATAGGTAAAATGATTTATTAAATATATAAATAAAAATAATATAATAAATGTCTAGAATAGCAGGTTCTCCTTTAGGTTTAATTGGTTTACAAAGTAATGATACTAATGGAACTTTTAATAACTATAACAATAGAGGCGGTAAAGGTAAAGGTAGTGTTAGTTTATTCAGTGGTAAAAGAGTTATAAGACCCTTTCCTATTGGATTGGGTGGTGATTCACCTGGACTTGACAAAGGTTTTGATAATAAATCATCATTACATTCTGATGATTTATATAATACGACAATAAGTAATATAGTGGATAAGTTAAAAGGAACAAAAGGTGAGTTATCATTTTTAGACTTTGCTTATTTAAAGGATGTTGGTGTTTATCCTAATAATAGATTAATGATAGCTAGAAGATTTGCAACACCACAAGCAGATAATATAATGTTTAATAGTGATGGACCGAGCGATGAGCCCTTAGTTACCCTAATATCTTGGAAACCAGTTGGTGAAGACTTTATAAGTATGAATTTTGGTGAAAAATGGATAGACGCATCTGATGGTAGTTTTACTGCAATATTAGATGAGATAGGTAAGGATTTTGGAGTAAAGGGTCTTGGTGGTTATTTAAGTGAAGGTGGTGGTGTTTTACCTCTTCCTGGTTCTACAGAAACTTTACAAAGAAAATTTTTAGCAAAAATTGGAATATTAGATCCAGGTAGTGTTAATCAAATACCTGAAGGTAATCCAAACCTTATTAAACAAGCTAAAATGAGAACAATGGTTAAAGCTGGTGAACCTGGATCTGGATTAACATGTGGAGTTAAAATAAATATGGAGTGTGTTTGGGAACAAAAGTATATACAGGGTATTGACCCAACAATAGCTTGGATGGATATTATATCAATGGTTACTAGATTTGGTACATCAACAAGTCAATCATATGGGTTATCTAAAAAATTATCAAGTAATATTAAAAGTTTATTGAGGAATCCAGATACATTAGTGAAAAAAGCAATAGCTGCTCTTAAATCAAGTGTAACAGCAGTAATAGGCGCTATAACATCAGCTTTGAGTAAAACCAAAAAAAAGGCAGAAAGTACTGAGAAAAAAACCACTGAGCAAAAAGCTCAAGAAAAAAAGGATAAACTAGAGAAAGAAAATGGTTTAATAGACAAAATGATTGGAGCTATTAATTCTGTCGTTAATGATATAGCAAATACTATAGCTAAAAAATATAGAGAGAGAATATTAGGTGTTATAAATGTATTAAGTGGATTACCATCAACTCCTTGGCATATAACAGTAGGAAATCCATTAAGACCTATATTTTGTTCAGGTGATATGGTAACCACTAGTGTTGAATTGAAATTAGGGCCGGATTTATCTTTTAATGACCTACCAACTAAAATAACAGCGTCATTTATATTAGAAAATTCTAAACCGTTGGGTTTACAAGATATACTGGCTAAATTTAATAGTGGATATTTAAGAGTTTTATCATACGGTCAAGATGATAAAGGTAGATCGGATGGACAACAAAATTTAGATTTCTCACTAACACAAGATAAAGATGTTAAAGTAGAGGGTGTTGATTTTAAAGATGATAAAAAACCAATTGATAAAAAGAATAAACTACTAAGTAATTCTAAACCAGCTGTACCACAGAACGATCCAGTTGATTTATTTCCGAAAGAAGATAATCCAGAAATAAACAAAGATCCTAACGCTGAAGTTGCTGTTGTTGAGGAATCAGTATCTGGTTCATTACCACGAGGTGTTGTATATAAAGATACTTTCTTTAATGGTATTTATACAAC
>CERI01107480.1_pt1 | contig 10756 bp, 12 predicted proteins | sample 350261 | NCBI WGS metagenome assembly CERI01 (sample SAMEA2620979, study PRJEB7988) | marine metagenome | isolation source: saline water (ENVO:00002010), including
GAACAAGGAGAAGACGGTGTGTTACCCGAGTTTATGGTTCGGACCAGCGTTAGAAAAAAACGTGAAAGATATGTTCCCGCCTTATTGGGATAGGATAGAAATGTAGATAATATATATTTCTTAACAAGGGCCTCGTAATCCCGGTCTAGGATTTGGAACTTTATCAAGAATATTCATTTGAATCCATCATTATAAAATAATCAAAATCTGAATATTTATTTCTAATAGTTTGTAATAACGCATTTCTAGCATTTGCTATATTCCTTGTCCTAATAGTTGTTTTTTCTTTTTCATTAATTATAATATCCATATTAGTAAAAATATTTTTATAATAATATAAAATGTCCAATGATTTATCGTTTGAAATATCATAAAAAACAATAACGTTTAATTTGAATATTTCTTTTAATTTAATAATATTATTAAATACCTTTGGAAGACCTTCTTCATTGTTATACACACATAAACATATACAACATATACAACACGTTGAAAAATCACTCATTTATATTACCAATAAAATATTGATTTAAATGATTTATTTATACTAATATTATATATGCTATTTTCAAGTATAGAAGAATATCTTAATGTAACAAAAAAGGATACCATTATTTTTTGTATTGCAAATATTGGTATTTTAGACATGTTAGAAAATTTTATAATTTCTTGTTTGAAAAATAATATAGATATAGTATTATTTGCATTAGACAATGAAGTTGCTACTATTATTAATAATAAATATAATATAAATGTTATTCAATATGGGGATGAATTTTGTAGTATTTTAAAAAATAAATTTAATGTAACAATTAATTTAAATAATTTTATTCAATATAATACATATAATTTTAGATATATATCGGTTGCTAGATTCTTTATTATAAATAAAATTTTAAAACAAAATATAAATATAATTTACTCAGATGTTGATATAGTTGTTAAAAAAAATTTTTATGATGAAATTAAAGATATTTTAAATACATATGAGTGTGTGTTCCAATTTAATGGTGAAGATTGTTGCTCCGGTTTTTTTGCAATGAAACCTACACAAAAATTAACAAATTTTTTGGAAGTAGATAATCTAAAAAGATTAAATATATTTAAATATGTTCATGACCAAGAATTTTGGAATAAAGTGGCATATAATAATAAATTATTTAATATAAAATTATTAAATAGGGACCATTACTCAAATGGATCCCATTACTATAAAAATCATAAAAATATAAAAGATGTATGTAGATTAATACATTTTAATTGTTTAATAGGAGAAACGAATAAAATTAATAAAATGAAAGAATTAAATGAATGGTCTTTATAATATAATATTATAATAAATGAACGAAGTTCCAGAAAAATTTAAATTAAAAAGTAGTATAAGATATCCAAAACACATAAATGATCCATTAATTGAAGAATACTTTTATAATTTTTTCAAAAATAATGAACTCAATAATAATAGAATTTATCTACCAATATTTTGGACAAATTTTTATATATCTAGACAATATGGTAAAAATATTGATGATCTTAGAGAATATATTAAAAATTTAGATAGAAATAAAAAGTATTTTACAATTGTACAACATTGTAGAGGAATACTTTGTGATGTCAGTCATTTAGACATATTAATATTTAGTGCTGGTGGTGCTGGACGAAACCATAATACACGTCATTTTATAACAGGGGAAATATTTAAATATAACTCAATCAATATAAATATTGGAGATATCCCAATTCCTTTATTAACAAATCCCGAATTAAAATACAACAATACTGAAAAGAACATTTTATGTTCATTTATGGGTGAATTCAAAAATGATTCAAATCTTAGAAATAGTATATACAAAAATTTACACGATAAAAAGGGGTTTTTACTAAAAAAGTCAGGTAATTTTAATGATTACTATAATTTATTGTGTAATAGTATATTTTCTTTATGTCCAAGAGGAGTCGGTATAACATCATTCCGATTATATGAATCATTACAGTGTTTAGCAATACCAATATATATATATGATGATATACCTTGGTTACCATATCAAGATGAAATTTCATGGAATAAAATAGCTATTATTATCAAAGAAACTGAAATAGATAAAATACCGGAAATATTAGGAAAAATTACTAAAAATGAAATTAATGACTATCAAAATAATATAAAAAGTTTAATTAACCAATATATTACATTAAATGGAACATGTCAATATATTTATAAAAAACTAAATGCATTATAATAATATTAAAATATTATTATTATAATATTATTTATAATATAAATATGACTATTTATATTAATCCTAGGGGTAGATTTGGTAATGTATTATTTAATATTGCATTATTAGTAATATTAAAAGAAAAATATCCACAACATAAAATATTTTTTAATATTTCTATATTAAAACATTATTATCCAAATGATTATAGAAGACTATTAAATTTATTTCCATTTATACATGAACATATTACAGAAAGTAATTCTGTATGTAATAAAATTTATAAAGGGCATATTTTAGAATATAATAATATTAAGGATCGTGACAATGTTCTATATAATGGATTTTTTCAAAGAATTGAATATTATGATAAATATAGAGACTTATTAAAAGAAAAATTATTAATTAACTTACAAAGTAGTGATGTTTTTGATGGAATTATTGTTCATTTACGATGTGGTGATTGTTGGGGGTCAAATGGCATTGCGGGGGGAACCACATTTAATATGCAACCAATTCCACCCATATCATTTTATACAAAAATATTAAATAATGAAACTAATATAAAATTTGTAGTGGAACAAAAAGATGACCCTATATTATTAAAATTATTAGATATATATAAAGATAGTAGTAAAAATATAATTGTACAATCAGAAGATATTATAACTGATTTTAAAACGCTTATTAATTCGGAAAAAATTATATTATCAATTAGCAGTTTTTCTTGGTGGGCTATATTTTTATCTAATGTCAAAATAATTCATATTCCAGGTGGTGGATTTTTTAATAAAAATACACCAAGAAAAGATACTAATTGGCTTTTTCCTTGGAAAGAGGTTATTTATCATCCTCTTAATTGTGATATATATTTAAATAAATGGGAAGGCAATAAAAATAATTTAGAATACATACTAAATAATTGATTTTATTAATTCTATCGCATCCTTATAATTTAGAGATGGAGATAATATATCTATTGGAGATATAGGTCTTCTAAAATTTGGTGCTCCAGGTTGATAAATTTCTTTCATTATAAATGATGGTTTTTGTTTCATTATTTCCAATATTTTATTTAATAAATCACTATTTACTAAATCTGGATGAACATACCAATCTTCTAAGGGACTATCTTTAAAATCTCTAATATCTGGAAAAAGCAAAATATATCCTCTATTTTTAAAAATATCTCTAGATTCTTCTCTACATTTTTCATACCGTCCCATATATAAATTATGTTCAAAAGTAATACATGCAAACTTATATTTATCAAATATTTGTTTATCAAAAAGTTGCAACCCTATTAAATTATGATCTTCATGTATATCAAATGATAAATAATCTATATTTGTTGGAATATTATTTTTCAAAAATAAATCTATATAATTTATATTTAAAGCATTATCTATTATATGAACACTATTAGGTCTATATTGTTTATATAAATTTAAGTATTTATTTTCTAATTCCACCATAATACCTTTCCACCCAAAACTGTTTTCTAATAAAAATGTATTATTATATTTTATAGGATCATTTGATCCTATTTCTATAAAGGTTCCATATTTTTTATTTAATAATAACATTACAAAATAATCTTGTAACTGTTCTCCATTAAATTTATAAGTATCATCAACTAAAGACATATTATAAATAATTATAATATAATAATTTATAATTTTTTACACAACATATAACCTTCTATTCTCTCAAATTTTAAATTATGTAATTTATATAAATCAACAACATCACTTAATTGATATATTTCAAATCCATTATCCTGCATAATTTTAATATTATCAACCTTTGCTCTATTATAATTATTATTACATAATACCCATCCCCCTTTTACTATATTTTTTGCTAACCATTCTTGTCCGTGTTTCTTTAATAAAGGTGTTGTTGAATAATTACCTAAATCATTATGACAAAATGCTAATTCTAAATTATCTTCGTCGCCTAATTCCATACAATTTTTTATAACAACATTTGGATGATTTTTTGGATTATGTAAATCATATCCAATACATCTATTATATCCAAAATTGTTGCATAATTTATCAAATGATACACAATTATGTGTTCCTAGTACAAGAATGGTTAGCAAAAAATATGAACTAATCTAAGATTAATTATTTAGTAGCCTCAATATTTAATGAAACTAAAGTCCCTTTATACCATTCTTCATCTGGTATCATTTCTCCATTATCATAATGTTTTGGTAAATAATCTCTTGACCAATCTTTTATATTATAATCTACTTCCCACCAATTAAATCGTTTAATATTTATAAAACCAACTTCTTCTAAATCTTTCTTTAATGAATTAAAATCGTGCCCCCAATAATGATAATCATATTTATTGACTTGACCTCCAAACATGCATCCACGAACTTCATTTATATTACCATGTTCAACATAATATTTTGATAAGGCTAGTAAATCAGGAAGAGCTAATCGTATTATACCCCCCGGCTTAATTAAATTATACCATCTTTTTAATACCTCTTTGTAAGTATATCTAGATACATGCTCAATCATATGACTTGAATATATTAAATCTATTGTATTATTATCAAATTCATTTAATTTGGTTACATCAGATATTATATCTGCTTTGCTATTTTCTAGAATATCTATATTAACAAAACCATCAATATATTTATCATTACAACCAAGATATAATCTTTTTTCTCTATTTTTTTCAAAAATTTCTTTTACTATATTTTTGTTTTTATTTATTTTACTACAATCATTATAAATTCCTAAGGATTCTAGATCTTTACATGAACCAGACGTTTCTTGATCTGGATTATCGTCTTTTATATTCTTAAATAATTCTAATCCTCTTGCTGCTTGTTCTGGTGTCATATACATATTCCAACCCATAGACTTAATTGGATCATCTTTATATAAAAGATAATTTACTCCATCTGGTCCCATTGTTCTGCCTTCATAACGTACTGTTCTGAACCAATCATAAGCAGATTTATCATCTGTTAATATCATTCCACCCTTACCAATTGGTATATGTTTTCTTATATGAAAAGACAAACAATGATATGTACCGGGTTTATACATACCTCGTTTCATTCTTACAGCACCATCATATATAGGAAAAGGTTTTAATTGATAAACACCAGACCATTCTATATTCTCAAATTCTACTTCACAACCAGCATGTATAACAGTAGACGGAACAGATATCCATGTTCTAGATGGTAGTATAACACTTCCACTAGCACTTAAATATTTTAAACATAAAAAAAGCGCATCTGTACAACAATCAACAGTAACCGCATATTTACTACCGGCATACTCGGCAATTGTTTTTTCAAAAATATCTACTACACCCCATGCGTCATTTACATTATATTTTTTCATAACTGAATTAAATTTAACTTTTTCTTGATCCCATATATCAGATTTTTTTATATCATTCTGAATTGTCATTTTATTATAATAGCTTCCATCAATGAATTTTTTATTTGTTGTTACTGATATACGATTATTACTATTTTCCATATATTCTTTTGGTAAAATTCTAAAATCCATTGAAACCCGTGTTACACCTGTTTTATTTATTTGATTATAATGATGACACACATTTCCATTAAAACAAAAAACCTCTCCAGATTTTAATTCCATACTTTTATAATCTTCTTTTCTTGGAAAACTTTCATACCAAACACTATTTGTATCAAACATATCTGTTAATGCCCAAATAAAATTAATTTCACCAAATGGATGTGCATGTTCTTGATCTGAATCATAATGTTTTTTAACAACAGCAACATTATCTGGTAATTGAATTCTAAAGGTTGGAAATACTTGATATAACCCTTCAGATAAATTTAAATAAGGAAATATAACATTTTTTATAAATTCTTTAAATAGACATGTCATTTCAGGAGTTTTATGTAGATGGGAATAAAATAATGAATGTAAATTAGTATTAGTATCTTTTCCTAATTCTGTGAATATAGGATATTCAGTATCTAATAATTCATGTAGTTTATTTAGAGGATGATTAAAAATTTCTTCAATAATTTTTGGAAAATTATATTTACTAGTATCAAATTCAACTCGTCTATTAAAATATTCTAAATACTTCATTTATAATTATAATTATAATTATTTTTTATATTTAAATATGTATATTAAATAAATATATAATGTTAAATTTACAAGATATTTTTAATAAATTAGAAGACTATGTTATTATAAAATTTGATAAAAATTTACCCAAATACAATATCAATGATGACGTAGATATTCTAACAAGCAATATACAAAAAAATAAGAATATTATAATTAATTGGTATGATAAAAATATATTTTTACATAAAATTATTAATATTAATAATTTTCATATACAATTAGATTTATACAAAAAAGAACAAGATAATAAACTACACTTTAGGTTTGATCTATTTGAAAAATTACATTATACAAAATTTTCTCTCCACAATGATATATATCCATTAATTTTATATAATAAATTACATAATGGTATTTCATATGTACCTTGTTTATCTGATGATTTATCATTACGATATTGCGAATATATTGAATATATAGATATTCGTCCAGATAAAATTAAACATCTTAATTATGTTAATAATTATAACGAAAATTTTTATAGAATTAATAAGGGCGAACATGATTGTAAATTAAATTATAAAAATACATCAGTTATGTATAATAGTATAATAGTGTGGGGTCATGGTATAGAATATATTTTAGATATTTTAAATAATATTACTAATACTATAAATTGTGAAATATTAAATATAAAAAAGGGAAATATTAATGATTACGAACATTTTATTAAAAATGTTTATAAGTTAGAAATAGTAAATAGTAATCACATTTATGGCAAAACAAAATATTTAAAATCTATTAAAAATGAATATATTCATATTTTAATCAGAAATAATGGTGCAAATATCAAAGAATATGGAGAAGGAACCTTTACAGTTTTTGCTGATGAAAATATAGTAAATTTTAAATGGAAATTGAGAGAAAAATATAATCCAAAGCTTACAGATAGTAATTTACAACCATCTAAAAATCTACCACCAGGAATTTCACACAACCATATTATACATATTACAGATTCAAATGAAGAATGCATTGAAGTATGTAAATTTGTATTAAATAAAAATCCAAAAGAATTTGAAAACAAAAAAATAGGAAATATATATATTCCATGGCATATTAGACTACCGAAAACCTTCAAAAAAAAAACCGTTAAAATAGATAAAATATTTGTAAAATTAGCTAACGATAAAAATAAATATAAAATATCAGATACTCCACATTATAAATATTTGAATAATGATAAAGAAGCTTATTTAAATTATTATAAAAAATATATGGGTATTTATATTCAAGATAATCATATACCAGAAATGTTTGATAAATTGATAAATAATTTTAATCCAAATACTTACAATTTAGAGGATTCCCGTTTAATAATAATTTTAAATAATAGTGTAATGGATGGTTGTCATAGATTAGCAATACTTCAAAAAAATAACATAACCAATATAAATGTTTTTGAAATTAACTATTAGATTTTTGTTATTTAAGTTTGTTGTTCTATAAAGCGTTGATTATAATCAACATTTTTATTTTCAATGTTTGAGAAACCAGGTAATTGTCCACCAAATATTTTGTTATAATATATAAAATTATGTTTTAATTGTAATGTTTTCCAACACTGATCCAATGCCCATGAATTAGTATCTTCATTATTTGTCAAATGTATTACAGACTCTTTAAAATTTTCAAGTAATATTTCTATCATATTATGTTTTACTATATAACCTGTTGTTGTTTGGTTGTTAATAATTTTGTTAAAATCACTAATATAATTTGTTTTGACAATATCTCCACGAGGTGTTAATAATAATAGATCCCAATTATTATAATTTTTAATTGTTTGGAACTCTTTTTCAAAAGATTTAAAATTATCTGAATTTAATATGCAAAAATCGTCTTCCATTATTAGATAATAAGGTTCGTGTTTTTTTAAAAGCATATTTAAACATTTAATATGTGATAGCGAACACCCTATATCCCCTCTTTGATGATAACAAGCTTCCATACGTTCTATATTTTTAAAAAAGGAAACCTCTTTTTTTAATTTTTCAACGTGGGTTTTGCGATCAATGCGATCATTTAAATTAATATAATAACCAAACATTATATTAATATAATGTTTGAATATTTAAATATATAATTGTATTATAATTAATATAGCTATTATGAAAATCACGTGCGATTATATACTTATTATATTAAATTGTGAAAAATATAGAAATAAGGCTTTGAAACAAAAACAACAATGGCTACACACCTTGCCAAAAAATATAAAATATTATCATGTTATCGGAAATAGAGAAAAATGTAAAAATGAACCAATCTTTATAGATGAGAATGAAAGAATAATTTATACTAATACAAAAGATGATTACAATAGTTTGCCATCAAAGGTTATTACTGCGTTACAAGGTATAGATTTACATTTTGATTATAAATATATATTTAAAACTGATGATGACCAAAAATTGATATACCCGCAGTTTTTTAATGAATTACCAAATGTAATTGATTCTAAACAAAGCCATTACGGAGGATATAATGTAGAAGTAAAAGATCACATTAGTCTATATTATTTATTACATGATTGTTTACCTAGAAATATATTATTAAAAGCGTGTAAATATTGTAACGGGCGATTTTATTTTTTATCAAAAGATGCTGTTGTATATTTGCTAACAAAAAAATCAATAATCGAAACACATATAATAGAGGACCATGCAATAGGATTTAATTTGGATGAGAAATATAAATATTCAATGATTAATTTAAATACTAATGAAATATTTATTGATAATTAATATGAATTAAATGTTTAATGTGTATTAATATAATGATAAAGATAGTGTATTCTCTAGTTTTTCTCCGTCTGATTTTGACAGCAGCGAACCGTTTATTAGAACATCGGAATTAAAAGATGATCCAGATTATAATAATTTATATTGTTTTACAAACGCAAATGATTATACACATGCTATATTATTGAATACACCAATGCCTAATTTGACAATACCAAAAGATAATGTTATTGGTTTGGCGTTTGAACCAATACATTTTTTGGGTTTAACGCAACAATTTTTAAGTTATGCGAAAACACATATTGGAAAATATTATATAGGAGATAAAATGGATTTGCCAATGCCTTTTATAGAACATTTCGCATATATGTGGTATAGAACCCCTTTAAAAACAATTCAACAAAATAAAACAAAGATTATGAGTATTATGATATCAGAGAAACTGAATGCTCCAGGTCATAAATATCGACATATTCTCGTCCAAGAAATCTTGAAAACGAATCTTCCTATAAATATTTATGGACGCGGTTGTGAACTTTATAAAAATGTAAATGATAATCGTATAAAAGGTAAATTTGATACGAATGAGATATATGATGAGTATATGTTTCATATATGTATTGAAAATTTTACCACATCACATTATTTTAGTGAAAAGATAATGAATACATTAGTTAGTAATACTACACCAATATATTTGGGTTGTAAAAATATACATAGTTACTTCGATGATGCGGTGATAAATTTAACGGGCGATGTTGGCAAGGATATTGAAATGTTAAAACGAATTTGTCAGACCCCCGATGAATATAGAAAAAAAATTAGATATTGATTCAATAAAAAAAACTATAAATATTAAAAATGTTATTAACGAATGGTTATAGAAATCATTTGGGTTTGTCTAAATTATATGAAACATGTGTCTGTACAATATCGGAATACGAAGGTCTTTGATTCATCATAGTGGGCCCAATACAGAAACAGTTGTGTTTTTTCTGCATTACCTCAATATAGAAACAGTCAATTTCTTTATCACATTTGTCTATGTTTGCCAATACTTTTTTCATTCCGCTTTTAGTAATGATATAGGATGATGTTGTCCCCGTTTGTCTTGTTTGCCAAATATTATTGGTTACCTTGGTTAATTTGTTATTATGGTGTGTTCCACCTAGATAAAAAATGTCTATATCTTGTCTTTTTGCCAATTCTTCTAGTTGTGGTTTTATGAAATTGTATGTTTCTTCGAATGATTCGCCTTTTTCTGGATTAGGAATAAGTTTAATATTTACATCGTCTTCTAGAACTAGAATGTTTTCGTAATTTCTCTCCATAGCCATCTTTATCACTCCAATATGGCTCTGTAAACATCCAAATGAACCCAATCTATACTTCTGAAAATCACTTCTCAGCCAATCGGGTTTAGTTGTTACGAAGTTGGGGTTCCATTCATTTATTTCTTCAACTGATTTTGGTTCAATCGCTTTAAAAAATTCGTAATTTGTTATTTTTGCCCTAGTTAATTGTGCCAATGTTTCCAATTTTCTATCGTTCCTGCTCTCAAGATTAATTATAAAAATTTTATCAATCTTCATTTAATATTAATAGTAAATATATATTTATATCTACTATTAAC
>CERI01284180.1_pt1 | contig 10751 bp, 12 predicted proteins | sample 350261 | NCBI WGS metagenome assembly CERI01 (sample SAMEA2620979, study PRJEB7988) | marine metagenome | isolation source: saline water (ENVO:00002010), including
GTTCTCCGATACAGTTTTTATGCCCTGATTACCCATATCAGATGGATCACTAAATGCCCTAAAATAATCCGCCATGGCTAATTGACCGTTATCACCATAGTGACTAAAGTCAGAAACGGTATCTTTATCGAATCTATGATGTGAACCATATGTAGTATCCATGATAGTCATAGGTTCTCTATATTCAATTATTTCAGCTGAGAAATTATTAGATGGTTTTTCGTTTATTGTTTGTTGATATTCAATATTTGCTTTTGTATCCATAACAGAAGCGTCCATCATAGAACCATAACCATTTTGAAATGGGTCAGTAGGTTTCACTTCACCATCCATATTATCTTCATTAGGTATTACAGATTCTTGAGTTTCATTGAAAACTTGATTAAAATGTTTAATTTCGTCATTGTGATCTACGAATATTTGATGAAATGTAGGTGGTTTTTCATTTTGTTTTTCTTTGAAATCCTTGAATTCCTTTTCCAAATCAATGTATGACTTTTCTGGATTATCTATTCTAGTTTTCATTTGGTCTATTACATATAAATACGCAGAATGTACCGTTTCAAAATCATCTGGGTGACCACCTTTATCTGGGTGACATACCAATGAAAGTTCATAAAAAGATTTTTTAATAGTTTTTAAATCAGAATCTATGTTTACACCGAGTAGTTCATATGGATCTATCATGGAAACGGACCCCATTATAAATTTAGTTAATTTAATAAATAATTTTAATTAACGCGATTATTTTTTAGACTTAGTGGTCGTTTTTTTAGGCTTAGTAGTTTTAGGCTTAGTGGTCGTTTTTTTAGGCTTAGTAGTTTTAGGCTTAGTGGGTGACTTTTTCTGTGATTTATTTACAGTGCCGATGTTTAATTTAATATCATCTAGCTGCTTGAAACCTGGACTATACACACCCTTTTTAAATTCCCATGTTGGATAGGAAGTAATGTTTTTTTTCATACAAAGCATTCTGTTTTTATCTGTATCACATTGTATGTAGTTAATTTTCATTTTTGCTGCCTGTGGTGAACTGGATATTTCGCTTAATTGTCTTTGAGTCCATCCACACCAGCTAGTACCATATAAAGTAGGAGTCATTATAGTATATGTAATTATATTAAATCATTAATTTACTTGTTTTTCTACAACACATTGGATTTTTAAAAAGAGTGTATATAGGTACAGATATATTATAACCACAAACACTACATTTTTTAGCATTAGGGCATTCATTAGAATGAATTTCATTATTTTTTTCTTTATGAAAACGGCAATTTTCGCTACAAGGTTTATCAATGACTACCCATTCTAATTTTGGCGGCTTAGGTGGTGGTAAAGAATTCATTAAAAAAACTATATATTATATATATGCATACATTATAATAAAATAAATTGTTAATATAATGAAAACATATAACGAGTTAACGCCGTTACCTTATCATTTAATGAAATACATAATTATAGGTGATATTGCATGTGGTAAATCTTGTATAACGAAAAGATTCACTTCGGATATATTCACAGAACAACATGATATAACAATAGGTGTTGAATTTGATACGAAAACAATAAAAATAGGTGACAAAATAATAAAATTACAGATATGGGATACAGCAGGTCAAGAGACATTTCGTAGTATAACAAGGTCGTATTATAAATCAAGCAATGTATGTTTTATATTATATGATGTAACAAGAAGAGAAACATTTGAAAATATAACTACTTGGTACGAGGAATTAATGAAGAATTCAAATACATATCCGGTAGTAGTATTAGTAGGAAATAAGATAGATAAAAGATCTGATGTATCAAGAAGTGTTACAACAGAAGAGGGAGAAGCCTTAGCGGATAAACTAGATACATTGTTTTTAGAGACATCAGCGAAAGATGATATAAATATAAAAGATGTATTTTATGTAGCAACGAAGAAATACTTAGAAAAGAATGGAGTGGAAAATTTAAAAGAATGTAGTGGTTCAGTATTAAATACAGGATATAGTATATATGGTGAAAATTCAAGAATGTTTTCAACTCAAGCTAATTTAGCAACTCATCGTTGTGATAGTTGTATAATCAATTAAAAAATTACATATATATATATGACAGGAATGCAATACTATAAATCAAAAGGAAAAAGTGAATTACATAAATATTTTGATAATTCAGAGCATAAATTAAGAAAATATAATATAAAACCAATACACAAAAGGGTAACGAATAATGTAGCTATATTTGATTTTGACGATACATTGTTTCCAACGACATGGGAAATGACGAATAGTTTTTATTCATCACAAAATAATACCAAAGATGAAAGGAGTTGGAAAGAATATATGAAATTAGATTTTATGATAAAAAAGGCAATATCTATATTAATCAAAAATAATTATACTGTATTCATAGTAACAAATGCAAACGCAGAATGGGTAAATGTAGCAACAAATGATTATATGCCTTTATTAGAGAAAATGATAAAAGACAAAGAAATCCAATTGGTATCAGCGAATGATTTGTATAGTAAATATTACCCAGATAACCCATCAATATGGAAGATATGTGCATATTATGGTGTATACAGGGGTGTAAGAGATAATAACAAAACAAAACAGATAAAAACTATGATGGCTTTTGGTGATACAATACATGATATATATAGCGCCTGGATACTACATCCCAAGGTGAATACAATAAGAAGTTATAAGTATATGATACACCCAACAATGAAACAGTTATTAAAACAGACTTCATTGATGTTAAAACGTCTTAGTATATTAAATATTAGGTCATTAAATACATCATCTCATGTGAATTTATCTAAAAGAAGATAATTACTTAAAGGTGTGTTTCAATATATATTAAATGAGTTCTATGGATAATAAACTGAATGAATTGTTGAATGCAAGGTTGTCACTGGGAAGAGAAAGGTATGGTCATGGTGTAATAGTGTCAAATGATACAAAACAGTTTGGTACAGAGACAAATGATTGGTTGGAAATGGCTCAGGAGGAGTTGTTAGATGGAATTATTTATATGTCGGCACATATAATAAGAGGTCGACATTCACTAGCAGATTCCATGAATATACCGCGTGGTGCGTCAAGAGAAGAAGGTGTAATTGACGACAATCAAGAAATAATGAATCTCGTCAATACGCGTATTGAAATGTATGCTGAACGTGAATTTAAGGGTCAAAATAACATCTTAGATGATATTATAAATCTAACAAAAAAACTATTGCTGGCGCGAGAATCCCCTGGTGAGATAAACTAATTTTCTATGGATGGTTCAGGTTTAACAGGTTTTTTATGACCTCTCAGTCCTTTGGTATCAATTAAATGTTTAAATTTGGCAGCTATTTTTGCTTGTAGTTCTAATTTTTTTTGTAGACTATAAATTTCCTTTTCGTGTGTTTTTTGAATTTTCTTAATTTTTTTTTCGTATTGATACGTTAGTGTTTCAATGTGTTTTTCGTATGTTTTCTTAATTTTATGAAATTCTTTTTCGTAGTTTACTTTTCTAGTAGGTTTTTCTATTATTTCAGTTTCAGTAACATTTTCGTTATCTGTATTAATATATTCTTCCTCTTGCATATTTAAATACAATAAACATAAAGTTAATAATAAGTAAACGCTTTTTTTACACGGTAAATTGTCCTATGGTGGATGGAGATGAACGCTCTACTACTATAAAATTATTTATAATTCTATCGGTATCATTATTTAATTTAGTATTATATTTTACAGATGTTTTCCATTCATTGTCTATAATGAATTTAAATTGATATTCTTTACCAACAATAAGTTTAGGATGTATATAAACAAAAGTATCGAATTGGTTATATCCAGGTGTCATAGGAATTTTATTCCAGTTTGTAAAATCACCAGCAATATAAACTATATTACCGCCTCCATCCCAAATAAATTCTTGTTGTATGTATTCATAAGTTGTATCAACAGTATTATTTCTCTGTGTTTTACATTTATATGTTTGAATAATAATACCCAGAAGTGAAATAGCGGCGATAACTATACCTTCATTTATCATTGTATTATATTTAATGACAAGGTAATATAATACAAGAATATAAAATTAATACGTTTACTATTTAAATTTTTTATTACCATAATACATAGGCATGTCAGAGGAGTGGTTATCACCTACTATATTAAGATGTAAATCAAAAATACCATCGGAAATAATATGTTCTATATTGACTTATTTCGAAAAAAATAATCACAGATTATGGGACGATAGTATGTTAACCACAAATGAATTCTCTGATGAACCAGATGAGATAGATAATGAATATAGGAAAGCGAAAATAGCAAATGACACAAAAACATTAACAAAATACTATAATCAATTAGATGATTACATAGATGAATGTGTATCTAAATACATAGATAGATATACATATTATGGTGACATATTAAGTCATAAAAGTGATTATAGTACAGTACGTTATGATACAGGTTCATTTTACAGAGAGCACATAGATGTAGGAAATTTAGAAGATGACGACGAGACTACACATAGAAAAATAGCAATTTACATATATTTAAATGATAATCACGAAGGGGGTATATTAAAATTTCCTTATCAGGATGTAGAATATAAAGCAGGTATAGGGGATGTAGTAGTATTTGATTGTGGTGCTTTACATCCTCATGAATCAACAGAAGTAACATCAGGTACAAAATTTGTAATAACTAATTGGCTATCGTAATGATAAAATAATATCAATGATAATAAAGGTATGCCGGATTATTCAGCATATGCAGATTTAACAGTAAGAAGAGTGTACTGTGAAGATTTGATATCAAATGGCAATGTAGGTTTTGGTGGAAATATAGCAATAGGTGGTTCAGGTTACAGCACAGATATAGATTTAAATTTAGAGACGACGACATTGAATAGTGAAGCATGGGGTTCAATGGACACATGGTTACGTAAAAATTTCATAAACACACCTCCCCCTCCAGTAACTACAGGAGACACAGCGGATACAGCTAAGATAAGTTTTAGTTGGACTAATCCAGCGCAATTAGAAGCGGGGTTTTCAGATATAAAGATACCCAGAATAGACACTTTGAAATTTGAATATAAGGAGAGTACAAGTTCAACTTGGTTAACGGGGGCTACAATGGAAACGATGACAACAGAATCACCAACAATAACAACATTGGAAATGTATGTAGAAGGTAGTGGAAGTGGTAAAGTAGGAACAACATATAAATATTACAATATTACATCAGATACACAATATGATGTAAGAATATATTGTGAAAACAAGAACGATACATTTAACAAGCAATATTTAACTTATACAGGTAAAGCTACTTTAGGTATAGGTCCACCAGGGGTTCCAACTGGTTTAGGAACAAGTTCACAAACATCATCTTCAATAGTGACAAGTTGGACAAAACCAGATGATCATGATACATCAACAGCGGGAATTCAGACAACACCATCGATAGAGAGATATCAGTTATCATACACACCTGTATCGTCAGTAAGATATGGTGGAGTATATAATACAACAGAGAGGACAACGACATCAACAAGTACTTCAAAAACAATATCAAGTAATGTATTACCAGGTACTTTATATAGAATAAAAGTACAAGCGAAGAACACACAGAATGTAAATTATAGTACATATTCAAGTAATATAGAAGCAACTACGTCCAACCCTTCGTCAGATGGATTTTTAAATAGCAGTATGTGTGGAAGTATAGTAGACAATGGGACAACAAATACATATGCCCGAAAACAAGATGGAACACAAGTATCAACGGTAATATCATCTCCAACGACATTATCTTCAAGTACATCATCTGAAATCCGTACAAATTATGTGGTAGCATCAGAGAGTTCAAACATATGTACAGTATATTCAAGTTATGGTATAAATGATGTATTTACAGAGACAGTATCAAAAGAGATAAATGGTTTTGGTGGTACATCAGGTAATGGTACAGTAACTGGCACAAAATTGAATATAGTTGTATCAAATGACGGAGATACACATAGTGGAACAAGTACAGGATTTTGGAGGAAATGCACAATAAAGAGTGAGGCGAATGATGTAGCTACAAATTATCCAGCATCTCACGATAAATATAGTTTAATTTCAAAACAAGTAGTTAATAATGGTGGAAGTACACATACAAGTGGAAGAATAGATTTTTATATAGATTCATTATCAAATTTACCAGTAGTAACTAATTTAGGAATAACAGAAGGAACAACGACGGTGTATATATCAGGTGTACCATCTTTTACAAGTACAAGTACATTTAATGTACAATATAATCAGACTTATTTGTGTAATTATTTCATACGAAATGATCAGAAACATTCTTCTATAAGGATGTGTTCATCTTCAGGTGGTGGTTCAATAGGTAATAACCAGAATGTAACTAGAACTGGTAGTGTACAATATTATGTATCAACTAGTGATCACACAACATCAAGTACACTGCATAATACGAATGGAACAGAATTATCAGTAGATGCGACAGATATTCAGTTTAAAACTTATACAGTAGGAATAGATGATTTATCGACAAATAGTTATGAGGATATTCATGTGAGAGTTATACCTTATAACTTATATGGTGAAGGTAGTAGTGTATATGGTAAATATGTAGATACGTCATCAGGTACATCAAGTAAAATAAGAGCAGATGGTGATTCAATAAATACACTAACTTATATAGATGATTCCAATCAAAGTACAGGTTTACATGTAAATTCAGGTACAGGTGAATTTCCAAGTAGTGGTTATACAACAGGATTTACACATAGTGCAAGCATAGTATCAACCAGTGATTTACAGTTAATAAATGGTTCTTTTAGAACACGTGCATCAGGGGGTTATGGCAATTATTTAACATCATATTATTATCCATCAGGTGTGAACGGTATAGATTATAGTTCATTGTCATCGGAGACAGGATATCGTTACGTAACATTTAAATACACAAATGTGATACCATCAGGAGATTATGGTAAATTAAGAGTAGTTATAACAGGAGCGTCAGGGATAACCGTAGATTTCGGTAGTACAACAGCAAATCACAAGTTGTATTTGAAAGTAGTAACGGATGATTCAGATTACACAACAGGTTGGTTAGATATAACGAAAGCTGTAGGAGGCGGAGGTGTAACGACAGAGAATAAATCAGATGGTACTCGTGCATTAAATACAGGTACATCTAGTTTATCACAGAGGGATTGTTATATAATATCAGGTACAGCATCAAATATGAATCCAATAATATATGTACGTTTTGGGCAACAGATGAATGTATCTTCATCTCTAAAGTATATAACGGTAACACCAAGGACTACATTTTAATCTTTAATATAATTAGATATGTCATTTTCAAATACAGAGAAGACGAATTTATTATTCAAGAAATTGATGAATAAACCAAGTACATCTGATTCAAAAAAGTTTTTTGAAGAACCCAATAGACCATCACGTCCAGCAGTAATAGCATCAAAGCAGATTTGGGCGTCTGATGTACCAGATACAGCCCCATCAGATTTAGCATCAATAACAGTCGATGACAATGGAGATAGTATTTATGGTAGTTTTGTAGGTAAGACATCAACAACACATCCCCAGGTGAAACGTTATATAAATGTACCATTAACGATGGTAGTAGGTTCAGAACACAAGTCTTACGAGTCAGAATCAGCGACTACATCACATCCCAATGGGTATGCAGATGGTAACTATTTAAGTTCAACAGGTACTTCAAGTAATATAGGTACAAGTGGTAGTTATGGTCGAGTGTTACAAGATACGATACCATTTAATTATGATCCAGCGGTATCATATGATTACAAATTATATAAGGCAGCAGGAACAGAGATATCACCAGGAGAGAATGGAGGAGATTGGGTATTAGATACAGACAGTGGAGTACTTACATTTTATAATTATGAAGGTATAACAGGTGTAGATAGTTCAAATCCGCCGAATATATCTTTTTACAGGTATATAGGTTCCAAAGGTGTACCGAGTGGTGGCACTCAGAAGGTATTTTCAGATGGAGTAGATGATAACGGTTCACAATTAGATACATTAAATGCAATTCAAGTAGATGATGCTAATATAGCGTCAATAGATGCAGATAAACTATCATTATGTTTGCAATTTGGTGAGACATCAAATGGTGCATGGAGAATAGCAGCAATAGGTGGTGGTGGTGACGAGAAAAAAACTAAATTTGTGGTACAAGTTAGACAAGGTGGTTTATGGTATAATAAGATACAATTATCAGCAGATATTTCATAATTATACTAAAAGGATGTATTATATATAATATATAATAATGGAATCACTGCAACATCAGCTAAACGACGAATATAATAAATTATCTTATTATAACAGTCTAACAAAAGAGTGTAATAATAAGATAGTAAAGTTAAAAAAGGAAATATTTAGTAAATGTGAGCACAAATGGGTAGTAGATCACTCATGTTTTTCAGAACACACAGAATATATATGTTCGTTGTGTAATTTAAGTAAATATGATAGGTAATTAAATGTTTCTTAATAAACTAACTGTTTTTTCACCAGCAGATGATGTAGCTTTACCATAAGCCATAGGTATAATAGGTTTATCAACTGTATCTAAATATCCAATGAATTGTTCAACATTAGGTAAAATAATTTTAGTGCATTCTTTGATAACAAGTCTATTTAATTCTTGAATTTGATTTTCTACAAACAGTTCGATGTTATACGTGTTGTTTATGTAAATAGATTGCATAATAATAAGTAATTGTTCATCAGATTGTCTAGATATAACATGTTTTTTATTAGATTTTATATATACGTCTTTTCTTATTCCATTTTGAATAGCATCAATATTTTTTTTGGAGAAGAATACAGTATTTAATTTATTTGGTTGTTGGTGTATAAGTCTAAGTGTTCTATGAAGAATTTCTTCGTCATTAGATTTTGAATGATGTTCAATTAATCTATTGTTTTTTGAGTTTTGTATCAAAGGCATAGGTGCACTCATTTTTATATATTACATACATTTTATTTTAAGTATATATCCACTTAAAAAAAAATTAACGATAAATAATATCCGGATATGTGTGGTATATTAGTTGCTTATTGTCATAAAAACGGAATAGAATTCAAAAATTTATTTGAGAGAAAACTAAAATTAACAAAACACAGAGGTCCAGATTGTAGTGGTATATATATAATAGATAAGACAGTATTATTAAAAAATGATAAGACAAAAACAATATATAGTTCAGTTGGTCATAATAGATTAGCGGTTATGGGGGTAGAATCAATATCGGAACCATTAGAAAAACAGCCATTTGTAGTATATAATAGTGATATATTAGGACAAGAAGAAAATGAGTGTGTATTAACAGTGAATGGAGAGATATTTAATTATGAAAAAATAAAAGAGGATACGCCGGAATACAATTACAAAACAAGATCAGACTGCGAGGTAATATTACCATTATTGAAAAAATATGGTACTTCAGCACCAATGTATTTAGATGGCGAGTATTCATTTGTAGCAGTATCAGAGAACAGAATAGTAGTAGCAAGAGATCCAATAGGTATAGTACCTTTGTATATGGGTACAGATAAATACAATGTATTATGGTTTTCATCAGAATTGAAATCTATATTAGAAATGTGTCCATCTGCGACTCAATTTCCTCCGGGGCATGTATTTACTCAAGAGGAAGGATTAGTGCCATATATAAATAAGGATTGGTTTGTTTATAATACATTGGCAAATGAGAAGCCAGATTTAACAAGTATACGTAATTTGTTGATAGAAGCAGTAAGAAAGAGGATGATGGTATCAGAAACAGTAGATTTTGGAGTATTATTATCGGGTGGTTTAGACAGTTCATTGATAGCAACCATAGCAAATACAATATTTCATGAGAATCCCAATAACAAGGACAAAAAGATGAAGACGTTTAGTGTAGGAATAAAAGGTTCTCCAGATATAAAATATGCGAGAATAGTAGCAGATCACTTGGGCACGGAGCATTATGAATATAATTTCACAGTAAAGGATGGTTTAAGTTGTTTATCAGATGTAATATATCATATAGAATCTTATGATGTGACAACTATACGTGCATCAACGCCTATGTATATATTAGCTAAATCAATAAGACGAAATTTTCCAGATTTAAAGATGTGTTTAACAGGAGAAGGTTCAGATGAGATATTAGGTGGTTATTTATATTACAAAGGAGCACCTAGTGGAGATGAATTACATACAGAAACAAAGAGAGCATTGCGTAATTTGTACAAATTTGATTGTTTAAGGGCAAATAAATCAACTATGGCGTCTGGTTTAGAGCTTCGTTTTCCGTTTTTAGATCAAGCATTCTTGGATAATATAATGAATATAAACGGTATGCATAAACTGAGTGGTGAAAATAAGATAGAGAAATATATTTTAAGAAAGGCATTTGAAACTACACCAGAGAAGGAGTGGTTACCGGATAAAATATTATGGAGGCAGAAAGAGGCCATGAGTGATGGAGTAGGTTATTCATGGGTAGACAAAATAAAGGAAGTATCAGAGAAAAAATATACTGATATAGAGTTGAATGTCTGTAAAATAAAATATTTCAAGGACCCGCCATTGACAAAAGAGGCATTATATTTCATGGATGTATTTGAAGGTCATTTTCCAGAAGCACACAAGGTGATGCAATCGCATAGATGGTTA
>CERI01006261.1_pt1 | contig 10748 bp, 10 predicted proteins | sample 350261 | NCBI WGS metagenome assembly CERI01 (sample SAMEA2620979, study PRJEB7988) | marine metagenome | isolation source: saline water (ENVO:00002010), including
CAAATACGGGTTATACTTATGATGCTAGTACTGGTACCATTACAATTGATACTACAATGATGTATACAACATTGCAAACTGCTGGAAATGGTATTCAATTAAGTGGTAGTGATACATTTGATTCTCGAGGTATTATTGTTTTAAGAACCAGTACAACCGGTGTAAGAGCACTATCCAGAAGGTGTACACATCAAAATAATACAGTAAACATTAATTCTGCAGGTAATAATCTGTTATGCCCAAGTCATAATTCAATATTTGATTTAAATGGTAATGTTGTCTCTGGTCCTGCAACTGGCGCCTTAGATAGCTATAATTGTTCTTTAAATACTGATGGAACAATTATTACTATCACCAATTCCTAATTATTCCTGATTTAGCTTTTTCAAAGCGTCAGTAATAACTTTTTCAAGTTTTTTAGTTTCAGAAGAAAGCTCTTTAGTATACTCTTTCACCGATAATTTTTCTTTATCTTTTTTTGATTGCATTGGGGGAAGTATCTCTATTGTAATCGGAGCTGGCTTCATAAATCTTTCTCCTTTTGGCCACGCTTTTTCTGTACCAGCGATTGCTGCTGGCAATATAGGGATGTCTAATCCCATTGAAAATCTTACTACTCCTTTTCTAAATCTTTGTAACTCTCCTCCATTACCTCTGGACCCTTCAGGAAACATGATAATATTATTTCCTAAATCTATAAATCCTTTTGATAAAGTTACTGTGTCATCGATATCTAGTGATTCTGGATTTTTCTTTCTACTTATAGGAATTAGATTAATGATATTCTTAAAAAAATTTCTTCTAAAGTCATTATCAAACCAATAATCCTTTGCTGCTAAAAATCCAAATCGCTCATAACCAAGTCTAGTTGAGTATGCCAATACTGCAATATCCATATGACTGTTATGATTACTAACAAATATGAATGGAGTATCCTTTGGTATATTCTCTCTACCAATTACTTTCACAGGAGTATAAAATGTTAGAATAGTATTCGCATATAAATCAAATATGAATGATAAAATTTTAAATAATATAGATTTAGGTTGTGCTAAATGACGATATCTTGGATCTTCTAGTATTGAATATTTCATATTTTTGTTATGCTTTGACGCGCTGTGCTAAATAAAAGTAAAATTTTGGAAAAAATTTACGCATGATCACACCAAACCAAGCAATATCATTCCATTTGGCTACTACCACCTGTCTTTTTCTTTTCTTAATGGCCCATAAGATTTTTTTTGAAACCTTAGCAACTGATAATCCATCAGCATGCCCACGATCATTCTTCCCGTATGGAACACCGCTAGCAGTGAGTGCATTCACACCAATATTTGTTTGTACTCTACCTGGAGCAATTAGTGTAATATGAATATTGTACTGTGCTACTTCAATTCTTAAAGAATCAAAAAACCCATGTAAGGCAAACTTTGCTGAAGAATATGCTGTTCTATTTCTCGAAGGAATTAATCCCGCTACGCTCGTATTTGTAACAATATGACCATTTTTATTGGCTTTCATATGCCCTAAAATAGACTTTGTAACTTGGACTACTGAAAAATAATCTAACTTCATAATATTATCAATAACGCTCATTTCTGTATCTTCAAATAATCCTACTTGGCTAATGCCGGCATTATTAAATAATATATCTATGGGACCTTCATTTTTAATTATTGTTTGGACAAAAGAATCAATTTTCGCCACTTCAGATAAATCGAAAGGATATATAGCACATCGCTCTTTACCGTAAGCACCAAATGAGGCTTGCATTTTTTCTTCCCTCCTAGCAATAAGTATTACTTTTGCACCAGAGGATAGAAATGCCTTAGCTGTTGCTTTTCCAATCCCAGATGAAGCTCCGGTAATTATAACAGTTTTGTTTTTAAAGCTCATAGTACGGAATATACTATTTTTTGTCCTTTGTGTTAAGCCAGTAATAAAATGGGAGAGCAAACAATAAACTTCCGAATAAAGATAGAATAATTAACCAGTACCATTGATATCTTCCTATAGGGTTATGCTTAAAATAGTATGCAAGCAAAAGCATTAGCATAAATGCTTCAATGAAAAGAGCTATTCCTATTGTATTTGACTTAAAAACAGTAAAGTCAAATTCAAAGAACTGCCAGTAAAGGAACAGATTATTTACCACTAACAATCCTGATGCTGCAAAAAAAAATAGTATCTTCTTGTTCATTATCTACAAACTTAATCTACTTGCTATCAGCAAAGAAGTACTTTGTTAATTGTACCCATACTACTGTTCCCAATAAGAAAGATACTACTAATAGTAACGATTCATTTGGATAAGAATTAAATGATCCAAGTTCGTTATTGGCAAATGTAGAGATTATTCGTCCAAACAATACCATAAATGGTATTAACATATAATTGTTCTTGATAATAAACTTGTATACTCCAAAGAGCATCACCGAATACAGCGTTATGGCTATCAATGATGGAATGATATTATACTGCATTTCAATATTACCACCATTTACAAACATCACTAATAGAATCCCGTAGATATTTGATTTGATAGTGTTAGCATACCCATCAGTCCATTCAAACAATGTCTTAGCAAAGAATAAACTAAAGGCAACTGCTACAAATCCTCCATATATATTAAATGTATCTATGACGGGGTAATAGTAGCCCGCAAGGCCAATGCTTGGAAAATTAGGATTCAAATCTAACTGAAACGATCCAGCAATAACTGCTATTGTTGAAGCAAGTAAAGCTCCAATGAATCCGCCTAAAATAGATTCCGTTATTGATGTTCGATTTAAAGTTGGTTTTAACATAGAGCCAAGGCCACCAAAAAATAAAACTTGTACCAATGATACCACTAAAAATCCTATCATTGCAGATATATACATAGTGGTCATTAAGTTTCCTATTGGCTGATCTGTTGGTAATGTCATAAAGAAAGATGAATCATTGAAAAAACTAATAATTGCACTTACAAATACTATAGCTCCAAAAAAGAGTCCTTTTCGCAGATTTAACTTTCTATCCATTAGCATCTTAAATGAACGAATCAATAATAATCCTCCAATAAATAGTCCACCCGGAATCGAAAATAACATGCCAAGTATGCCAGAAAATCCTTCTCTGTCACGCTTCATTCTTGCCCATTCTTCCGGAATATATACAGATTGTGAAAATCCAGCAAGCTGATCTCCTGATACGGTAATGACGCTTTGTAATTGAGATCCTTTATAACCTACTTCTTTGTCCTCTTTATAGGTAAAAATCCAATCCAATCTATCAGGTTTTTGTGACTCTACAGCGCTTACCAAGCTAACCTTACTTTCATCTAATCCAAAATGTTCGCTTAAGGCCTGATCTGCTAATACTCTTGCTTCGGATTGAGTTAAAACAGCTCCTAATTCATCTTCAGGAAATTTGTTATAGTATCGGATAGGATTACCTTCAAAATCTACAGAAACAATTATTTCTCTAGCTCTTGATTCCACTTCTCCGTCAAACTTAGCAAATCGTACTTTCCATCTTGGGCCGAGCACATATGAACCTAAAAGGTTATTAAATGTTTCTGGGCCTAATTCTTCCCAAATAAAACCAGATCCTGGATAACTACTAGCAATCATTGCATATCCCTCATATCCTTCAGGAATAGCAATGTCTTGCTCCCCAAGAAAATCTTGTGCAATTGCAATAGCTTGTTCACGACTCACTTGTGGCGAATCAATTGATACATCAGAGCCGGTAAATTTGAAAGATGTCATTCCTACAATAACAAATAATAAAGAACCAAATATTACTTTTTTGTTCAACGGTGAATTTTGTTGAATAGAAGGTGTTGATTCTTGTTTATTTTTAGATATTTCAGGAGGTGACGGCTTAAATCCTTTGTTCAGCGAAGCATTATCTATTGAAGACCATCCATTCGCCTTCATTCTAAAATATAAAATTACTAGCAGTGGTATTGCCCCACATAAAACTGTCATGAACTTATCTACAACATACCCACTAGAATACCAAATTGGTAAAGAAAATAATACCACATCATACAAATAATGTGTAATAGCTCCAAAAATAACTCCCAATTTTAAATAAAGCATTCCATATACTATAATTGATGGTAAAAATAGCTCTACCACTCTCGCGTATGAAGGCTGTGCTGGATAATTGGCATGTCCTGCACCAAAAATTAAAGCTTGAAGTATCATTGCTATTACAAGACCGGTAAAACGCATATTATACCTTTGCCCTATTAATACTCCTGCTGCAATTGGAACAGCTCTGAAAAGCATTTCTTCCCAGAATCCAGCTTGTAATGAAATAGCAATTCCAGTAAACCAAGGGAAAATAGATGCAAGATAATTTGGATCAGCCATACTACTTGCTGGTGACCAAAACCCAAAATATCTTTCCATTAAGATGTAGAAAGCTCCTACAATAGCTAGCTTAATTGGAACAATTAGATAAGCAAAAATAGTATCATTAAGTACATGCTTTGAATTTGCAACATTCATTGTCCAGGTTTTCCATAATTGAATGTGCTCAGGAAACGCTTTTCTTGTTAATGACTCTGCAATAATAAACGTAGCCCCAAATAGTAAGAAATTCACAACCCCCATAGCTAACATTCCAAGCAACCCTTCCATCATAAACTGTGACTTACTCGTTGCTGTATCATAAGCCATCCACATTGTTGGTGCAAAATTCAATTGAACTAATGTGCTTGTTGTAGCTATAAATGCTGCAGCTACCATTGAAGACTTCCATCTTAACCAACCACTTCGATAAAAAATAATTATAGATCCTACTCCAATGACAAGCATGTATATACCTAAAAATGCAAAATTTGCGAACATTGCAATTGTATCATTATCAGAACGGATGTTAGCAAATTCACGGTTAAAAGATTCTGGAATAAACGCACTAGGGACTACCCCGCTAACTATCGACCCTGATATATCTACATCTAATCTATATTTTGCGTCTCCGATATCTTGAAGTTTATGTTCGAATAAAAAAGCATGATCTACTCTGCCACTCGGCATTTCTTCAAATGAAGATTCAATTAGGGTATAGTCTGCAAAATTTCCAGACCAATGATCGTTAATTTTTATTGTTGCAAGATTTAATGCATCTTCTTCTGATAAACTGTCTGAATCATAATCTTCTGGAATTTTAACACGATATCCATTAGCTGAACCATCTGGTTTAAACATAAAGGTAGCTTCTGCTACTTGCCCCTCTTTGAATGTTCTAACAACCCAGTTGTAAGGAGAGAAGACATCGCTATCAATAATAGATTGAAATTTTTCTCTACCGCCTTGCTTTAATTCAACATAGTCGCGCAAACTTGAACTAAAACTATATGCTGCAGCTTTATCTAGATCGTCGCCTAGTATATCAAAATCTTTTGTAGCAGATTTTCCTTGCTCAAGGGCCATTTCTCTGTCCATTGAAACATTAACATTTAATCCGCCAAGAAAGTCATTCCAAAAATACGCCAATCCTAGCGTGCTAATTATTGCTACTATACATGTAAAAGATAAAATTTTCTTATTTGTCATTTTTCCTCAATATTTTTTTTAATAACGAGTAAAGTACACTTTACACAATTTAAAGTCAATTAATCAAAGATTAGTGAATTTACCCACATTTAAAGTTCTCAAAGTATAATTATAAAAAAATATGTAAAATATGCTATCAAATAATAAGGGGAATAATTATGAAACAAGAAAATTTAACCGAAGAGCAAATGATATTTCAAGATGCGGTTCGCACTTTTATGGAGCGTGAATGTAAACCGAATAATGAGCAATGGGAAAAAGATGGTATGGTATCGCGAGATGTCTGGCTTAAAGCTGGAGAAAATAATTTTTTTGGGATTGATGTTCCAGAAGAATATGGCGGTATGGGCATTGATGATTTCAGATATAATACAATTCTAATTGAAGAAAGTGTTCGTGCTGAAAATCCAGGTTTTGGGCACTCCGTACAAAATGATTTAGTAGTCCCATACCTTATTAGACATTGCAACGAAGAACAAAAAAAGCGATGGCTTCCAAAAATTTGTAGTGGAGAAACTATAGGTGCTTTAGCAATGACTGAACCGAGCGGAGGAAGTGATTTAGCTGGGATTAAAACAACCGCTAAAGATATGGGTGATCATTATCTTGTTAACGGTAGTAAAACATTTATTACCAATGGATTGCTGAGCGATCTTGTGATTGTTGCTTGTAAAACGGACTCAAAAACAGGTGCGCATGGTATTAGCTTAATTGTATTAGAGCGTGGTATGGAAGGATTTGAACGTGGTAACAAACTTCATAAGATAGGACAAATAGCTCAAGATACTGCAGAAATGTTCTTTAAAGATGTTAAAGTTCCTAAAGAAAATCTACTTGGCGAAGAAGGAAAAGGGTTTTACTATATGATGGAAAGTCTTCCAAAAGAACGCCTATCAATAGCAGCGGGCTCCATTGCAGTAATCGAATTTGTTCTTGAATTAACTATTCAATATTGTCATGAACGTAAAGCATTTGGACAAAAGATTGGTAGTTTCCAAAATTCAAAATTCAAGCTTGCTGAAATGAGTACAGAAGCTGAAATAGCACGAACGTTTTATGATCAATGTGTTTTTGAATTAAATGACAAAAAATTGACCCCGGAAAAAGCGGCTATGGCAAAATGGTGGATAACAGAATTGGAGCTTAAAGTTGTAGATCAATGTTTACAACTTCATGGTGGATATGGGTATATTTTAGAGTATCCAATTGCTAAGGCTTATCTTAATTCACGCGTACAAACAATTTATGGTGGAACCACTGAGATCATGAAAGAGATCATTGGAAAATCGTTAGGATTTTAATATGGAAAAGAAATTAGAAGGAAAAGTAGCATTAATTACAGGTTCAGGACGTGGTATTGGACGTGAATTGGCATTAAAACTAGCAAAAGATGGAGCTCATATTGTAGTCAATGACCTCGATGTGGATCCTGCAAACCAAACCGTTGCAGATATTATTGCAATGGGTGGAAAAGCTATAGCTTGCACTGGCAGTGTTACTGAAGATGATTTTGCTGACAGGTTTATCGGTACTGCACTTGACACATTTGGCGGTCTGGATATAATTGTTAATAATGCAGGTTATACGTGGGATAATGTCATACAAAAAATGGAAGATAATCAATGGCAAGCAATTTTAGATTGTCATCTTACAGCTCCATTTAGAATTCTTAGAGCTGCTCAACCTCATATCAAGCGATTGTTCCTAGAAGAGCAAGAAAAAGGAATTACCAATTTCAGAAAAGTAGTGAATATTTCTTCTACTTCTGGGATGAATGGCAATGCAGGGCAAGTCAATTATGCTACAGCTAAAGCAGGTGTAGTTGGGATGGCAAAAACCATGGCTAAAGAATGGGGGCGCTACAATGTTAATGTTAATGCGGTAGGGTTTGGATTAATTAAAACTCGCCTAACTGATGCTGATGCCGAACAAGACGAATCGTTAATTAATATTGAAGGTAATAAAATTAAAGTTGGAGTCAATTCAGCAGTATTTCAATCTGCAAAAACAATGATTCCTCTTGGAAGGCCTGGGACGCCTCAAGAAGCTGCAGGAGCAATTTATATGTTCTGTATTCCTGAATCTAACTATGTCACTGGACAAATATTAATGTGCCATGGTGGTGGATTTGGCTTGTAGCATAAATAGCCTACCTGCCTTAAATAATTATATGAAAAAAATGCTCTTACTTCCTTTAGGATTCACATTTATTATTTTTTCATTACCTGATAATTCAATACCTCATTATTTATTATTGTTTTCAGGAATAGCGATGATTACAATAGCCTTTAAGGAAATAAGAAAATGAAATATTTCACTCCTTTAATTCCATTTATCTTGGGATTAGGATTATTGTTATCCATGCAAAACTTTTTCTTTATTAGTCTTACTAATAGTATTGCACAACTAACACTCTTTCTGCTTGTTGTGTGCATACCAATTTGGCGTACTGGTCGTATGTCATATGTTGATATTGGTTGGCCATGGGGTGTTGCTCTGATAGGTGTTATCACTTGGCTATACAGCGATGGTAATAGTATCCGTATTGCTATAATTAGCATTATCTATATCTTAATCGGCAGTCGTATGGGAATGGGTGCATTAAAGATGTGGACATTAGGAATGTTGAATAGGGAATTTCCTCGTTATGAATATCAGAAAAAACGTTGGGAAAAAGCTGGCAAAAATAATACTATGCTGGCCATGCAAATTGAAGGAATTTTGCAAGGATTTGCTAATGTTTCATTTTTAGCTATGCCTGCTTTTATTATTGGATCAAATCTAAGTCCTTCTATTTCTATGTTTGAAATTATTGGCCTTTTTATTTGGATCAAAGCAATTGCTATTGAAACCATTGCAGATATCCAAAAACTCAATTTTTTACAACAAATGAAAGCAGCTGGGGAGAAAAACAAAGTATGTAACATTGGACTTTGGAAATATACTAGACATCCTAATTATTTTGCAGAATGGATGGTATGGAATGGGCTAATCATTGCATCAATCCCATCTTGGGTTCTCCTTTACGAATCCGAATCCATGATGGGATGGATATTGTTAGGCTTGGCGCTACTATTTACCTCAAGAATGATGTATACAACGCTAGTGTATCATACAGGCGCTATCCCATCAGAGTACTATTCTGTAAAAAAACGCCCCGAATACAAAGCCTATCAAGAAACAACGAATATATTTTTCCCTGGACCTAAAAAAATATAATTTTAGCCGAATACAAGCAAAGCCATTCATACAAAAATTGATACTGTACGCAAAAAGGTCTCAATATTTTGAGACCTTTTTTTTAACTATTTTGGGAAATATTAAAAACGTAGCAACCATCTGCTCCCACATTTTTTGCACTTTGTCATAAAACTTATGTATTCATGCCATTTGGTTCTCTTCCATTCATGCTTACATTTCAAACATTTCATAAAGAAACTCTATAGTTATTATTTTTTATTATCCTTTGTAGCTAAGATATAATAAACAATATATCCTATCCCGATTGCAAAAGGTACTGAACCTATTATTCCAGCAGCCTCAATATCTCCTTCAACAACAAAGGCTATTACTAAACCTACACCTACCAATGCCCAAATCACTCCTTTACGCAAGTAGTCTAACGGAGTGTTGTTAGGTTTAACTAGTGGAACATCAACTCCCTTTTCAATCGCATTCATGATTTCTTTATGCAATAATGATCGAGAATGTTTTTCTTTTTGCATTCCCACCCAAATTATAAATCCTACTAATACCATTCCTGCGAATGGAATAAGTACGCCTATACCAGCCCAACTATGAATTATATACATAATTAACCTTCCTCCGAATTGAATTCAATATCATCGCCATCAATATTTATTCTAACTTTAACAGTTTCACTTCCACCATCCATATCTTCGATATCAATTTCAAAGCTTTGATTCCCTTCAAGAATTTTAGTTCTTTGCTCTTCAAACTCTTGCTTAGAAATGATCCCCTTCTCAAGCGCTTCTTGTAAATCCAAGAGTTCTTGACCGGTTGAAATATTTTTATTGATATGCAACTCTGCTTGACCTTCATTGAATGAACCACATCCAACTGTTAGAACTAGCATTATCAAAAGTATTAATTTTAACTTCATTTGTATAATCTCCTTTGGTTTCTTTGTAAATTAGACTGGCATAAACTTAAAAAGTTGCAAAAATAAATATTAAAGAAATTATGCAACTTTTTTATAAAACATTTGGTCTAAATACATTGGATTATAAGACAAAACATAAAATATTTATGCAAGCAATTAATACATACGGGTCTAGACTATATAATATTTCTTTATTTGTACTTAAGAATGAAGTGCTTGCAGAGGATTCTACACAAGAATCCTTTCAAAAGATATGGAAAGCCCTAGACAATTTTTCATTCAAATCTTCGCTTTATACATGGATGTATCGTATCACTTATAACAATGCGCTAACCTTATATAATCGAGAGAAAAAACATCGAACACAAGATATAGAATACGAAGGCTCTACAAAAGATTATGATTCAACAAATAACATCACCTTAAAAGATGCCATAGAAAAACTACCTATCAATCACAGAAAGGCTATTGTTATGTTTTATTTTTTAGACTATAGCATTAAAGAGATTTCTTCAGAACTTACTATGAATGAAAACACAGTTAAGTCTTGGCTTAAAAGAGGAAAAGAACAACTAAAGGAGCATATTGATGAACAATAAGAATTATCCAAACATGTTTGATGATCAAATGGCCGATCCAAAATTTTTAGATTCATTAGCGTCTATCGCTAAAGAGCCTCTTTCTCATAAAATAAGAACAAGAATTCAACCGTTAAGAGTCATTGCTGGAGTAGGTATTTTGCTCTTTTATGGCAATACTATTTTCAATTATCTGTTAAAAATTTATTTTAATTACGCGGAACAAATAAATACTAAGATAGTTAATATTCAAATAGCAAGTGCATACGCAGAAGATGTAGCAAGCTATTTACTAAAATAAACAAGAGGAAAGCATTATGAAAACCAAAGAAAAACTACAATTTGGATTACAATTTTTAACCGTATTAATCATTGCATTTTTAGCTAATAAGGCTATTGACAGCAAAGTGTCTCATGGTCCAATGGGTGACTTCCATCCTATGAAAGGTGAAAAAACTATTGTTATGCAAATGGATGGAGATTTTGATTTAGAGA
>CERI01052328.1_pt1 | contig 10740 bp, 6 predicted proteins | sample 350261 | NCBI WGS metagenome assembly CERI01 (sample SAMEA2620979, study PRJEB7988) | marine metagenome | isolation source: saline water (ENVO:00002010), including
GCTATTTCTCTTTCATTCTTTCCACTTTTTTTTACATAATTCAAAATATTCTTTAGTTCGTATATATCTCCTGTATTATCGACTCCACTCAATATAGAGACATTTCTATTCTTAAGAATTGAATGATTCCAATGGGGGATACTATTATCCTTGCTTAATAATGATATAGCATTAATAGTGCAATCAAGTTCTAAAAAATGCTCCACAAATCCACCGGGAGCTTCCGCAATGCAGTCTATTTTTTTCTTATCTTTTATCTGAAAACTTTTTAAGATTTCCAAGATCTTAAAATAAGACCGACTAATAGGTTTCTTTTCACAAATATTCTTTCTTGAAAATGATGAAGTGTATACATATTCATACTCATTGATACACTTTTTACATTCAGACCATTTTTTAGGGTCTTCATCTATAAGTTGTTTGGTTTCATTTAATAGAGTGAGCAATTCTTTGAAGACTATTTCATCAGTTCCCTCATAAAAAATATTGTTATTGATATTCTTTATTTCAAAGATTTTCATCTATACTTAATCATTAAGTGATTCTTTTGTTTAAACCTTTTTAAAGATAAACCAGTTATTCAATGCCGAAAGTACCTTATATTTGTCTTCTTTTTGGAGAGTTTTTGCTTCGGAGTATGCTTTCTGAGTTTCTCTATCATCTTTATCAAGTAGACTATCAACTGATTGAATGATCTCCTCAAAATTACCCATTGGTTTGCTCATGGGTCCACTTTTAGCAGGAGTCATTAATTCAAACCCATATTCTTTCATGATATCAATGACAAACTCAAAGTTCACTAAATATTCGGTAATGTATTGACCAATACTGCTCATATAAACACTGATCTCATTTCCGAACATATTTGATAGATCCTCCGAATTATAAGAGAATGAATCCATTGAATAGTTTTTAATGATATCATAAATCAAGATACCTTTTTCATCTCTTGCTTCAATGGTTTCCTTCTGTAACATTTCAAAGGTTTTGATCACTTTCATTCCATCGTAGCAAGTGCCCATAAAATAACCTCCGGGTTTAACAAGCTCTTTAAGATTCTGCAAATATCCTCTTAGAGTCTCTTCATTTTTAAAGTAATAATGAAATGAAAACTGACTGCTCACACAATCAAATCCATTCTTTGCCAATGAATGGTAATTCTTATAGAGAGACTCATACTTTTTATCGTAAGATTTTGTGTCCCCGAATAGAATGCTCATCATTTCACGACATGAAGTATTCATACATCCAGTCAAACCCTTGATGTTTTTACTTGTATCATATTGCAAGAACAAAGCTTTAGGAACTTTTCTCTTCAATGACTCATAATAATAGCGATTGGCAGCTTCTTTCACATTCTCAGAAATATCCAATCCAAGAATGAACTGGATATTCTTTTTATTCACTCTTAAATATTTCTGATTGTCTCCTCCTCTCCCACAAGATGTATCAAGGATTGAAAGATTCTTGCCACTTATATTTCCTAAAACCGCCTCAATCAATAGTTTCTTTGTGTAATTATGCATGTGTCTTATTGGTGTTGAATTATCATACTCATTGGAATCCACATAATATTTGTTTGTTTCAATCACATCTTCAGTTCTCAATTCTTCTTCGCCTGTAATCATTGATTCGGATACAGGATTATTGATCGTATTCCAAATATTATCTGCTATCGTGAACCATTGGGGTGAAACCTTATCAACCCTAACGCGAAGAGGCGACCAATCAAAACCATCATTGTTCAGACCATTGTATCTCATTTCTACGATACAACCGTCAGTTATTTCCAATTTGTCTCTTTCACAAATAATTTTTCCATTCTTCAGAGGAATATTCGTAATATGACTGTTATCCTTCCCACGATTGAAGTAAAGATATTTACGTGTATTTGGTTTTTCATTCATAACTCTCTTCATATTAAAGTCAACCTGTTCATCATCCTTTTCTTTGTAGCCGACAGAGAGTGATACTTTTCTATACTTAATCTTTTCAATCGTACCATCTTCCAATCTCTTGTCATGGGTGTAAAATCGCTTATCTTTATCAAATGAAACTCTGAAATCAATCGTATTCTCCTCAGGAGGTTTCCATTTGTAATTGTAATTCCAAGTTCCATTGTATGATTGAACCTTTTCATTACCCACACTACCCTTCACAGGTAAGAACATAGGTAGGAAGATTAATCCATCGGTTTCATATTCATATCCTCCACCAACTTCTTCATCGCTCTTATCAAGAATCCTTTTACACGTTTTCAATGTTGTGTATAAGTTCGAATATTCATCTGAACCCTTCTTTTTCTGAAGTTTACTCGCCCCCTCAATATAAGTCTTCGTCTCAATTCTTACAATATTGTCTCCTTCTTCACTCTTAGGAAAGTTCTTCATAAACTGATGAAGGGCGACAGATCTAGATTTGGAATCGCGTTTCACGGAAATCCAAGGGAGATCTGAGATGTTATTCACACCCTCATGATTACCTCTGTAAATATCAAAGATCATGAACAACCGAATATCATTTCTATGTTTGTCCTTTGTAATGTATTCTCCATCAAAGATCCAGTAATCTTCAACTCCTTCAAAGTTTACACCCGTGTCAATCGCATCTTTCTTTGCGGTCACAATATATGCCCTACCGTCTTCTTTCATTACTAGGAGTTGTGCCCGAATCCCATCGGCTTTCTCAGAAACAACATAACCCTGCAAGATTGAATGAGGATTATTAAGGTTCAATTCATTCAACGAAAGAGTAACCGGTTGAGGACCAATCATCCTGTATCCTCGTGTAAAATATTGTCTATCATTTACAGCATCCACATAGTGTCCAAGTATATCTCCCTTATCCCATTTACTCATTAGGAACTTTGTATCTTCAATATATTCCAAGAGTTCTTTCAAGATAGAGTTCAATATCTCCGATAGACCTTCATAAAGGTTTTCGTTGTATTTATCTTTCACCACAGTTAATTCTTCATTGTAATGAGTTGTAATCTCCGTATAACCAATCGGAACCCATAACTCTCTGATTTCTTTCTCATCTTTTGTAATTGGAGGTTCAACAGAAACCTTGTAATAATCTTCTTTCTGCAGATTACGACCCGTGTAAGTATCCGATAATTTATCGGGTTTGTAATTACTCCTCTTTTCTATCGGAGAATAACGACGGCTCACCGCCTTCACATCCAGAAGATCCATTTTTACAAAGAACCCATGGTTGATATTCACTAAACTGGGAATGACTTCATAGGGTTGATTATCTGTATATTTGGGAGAATCCATATCATATGTGTAGTCATCATTTGTAAACTCAGGTTCTTCGTTTACTTCGTAAGGTTCATAAGGAACAATGGATACAGTATTTCCCGTAGCACTGAATGGTGAAAGAGTATTGTAATAATTTATGTGAGGATTCGCATTAGTAATAAACTCATCTAAAGCTGTTGTCTGAGGAGAAAAGGTTTGAGTATCTTTCTCTATCAACGTTGAACCAATGTATTCAATCTCTAACTCATATTTTTCTGGAGACTTTAACACCTCTGCTTCCATAAATGTTCTGGTGTAAATGGGTTTCTTGAACTTGGGATGAAGTTTGTTCTGTTTCACGCAGGTCAAATCGATCCGATACAAACCATCTTTACTCTTAAAGCTATACCTCTTTTTGTATCTAAAATATTTGTTCATCATCTTCCATTTCTTTTTGATAAGTTTCGCTTCATTGTTTGAGAAATGATTCACTTCTATTTCTTTCTTTAGATTGAATCTCAAATTATAGGGAATATTCCTTAAGGAACCCATCAGTTTACCACTTTGGTCCTTGAAGGTTGTCTTTTTGATCATTGAAACATCCAAACCATCCAAAGAATCACTCATACAATACCTCTTAATATTCAAGAGTCCTAAAACTGAAGCCCTAACATTCGTCAGAACCTTCTTCCCCTGAAATACTTGTTGACAACGAATGTCAAGGGAACAGTCTTCAGGTAAGTTCACATATTTATCAGATTCATTGAGTTTCTTTATGCAACGAAGGAACTGCTCTTTTGTCAACTCCTTTGCATCAATCGTTGATTTCCCATAAATCACCTCAAACTCCAAAGTACTATCTTTCACCGCATTCTTCAAGTACTCTGAATATTCTTCAGGTGTTTCATCGAGTATCTCCAACTCAATCCCTTCGTAAGATTCACTCGTTTCTTCTGTATCGCTCATGATATATTATAATGTTATATTATAATATGTTTCATTTAAATCAAATTTAAAAAATATGTTCTTAATTCTTCATAAAGAACTTTCTTGGTCTTATTCTTACCGAAATCTTTGATAGAGATGCCCTTCTTATCCGCCAATTCTTGGATTTCAGGTAATTTGTAGGAGCTGGCGGGTTTCAGTGGAATATCGTAAATATCAAAAGATACGATATCCTTCTCTAATCCTTCGATATTTTTCAGAGGACACGATTCATATTTCGTTCCAATTGAACCCACGACCCATGAGTCCCCATCTCTCTTGATAGACAAACGTGTCTGAAAACTCCGAGGGGTTTCATAGTAAAGGTTTTCTTTCTCATTAATCAAAACTATCTTAACTTTATAATATTCAGATAAAAAGAATAAGGAAGAGATTGAGTTCTTCTTCATTAATCCCGATTGTATCTTCTTTAGAGTTAAAAAATTATTAAAATGATACGATGGATAAATATCTTTATTTTCTTCTATTTCAGATCCGATCTCTAATCTCCTTTGTTTCAAATAAAACTCTTTCTCACTCATAGGGAGCAATGTATAATTTGGATCATTGTGAGAAATAATCATATCTGTCAAATCACTGTATTTTTCAGATTGAACAATGTTCCTCTGAATGTATGAAGATTCATTAATATTCTTTGTATAGTCATCCGAATGGAGTTCCGAAACTTTCAAAATTTCTGTTAACATAATATAGTAGTATAGAGTTTTCAAACTTTATATCATTTTTGTGTAATTCAATAATTCTATTTCTGTATCTGTAAGTTCTTTTTCCTCATAAATATTCGCCTCAACGATTTCTTCTTCTGATGAATCAGATGAATAAGATAAACTCTCGGGAACTTCGTATTCTTTCAATGAAAGAATCATATCATACAAATTATTGATATGAATATCTTCAATTGTTGAAAGATTTAAAAAAAAACCGTTCTTATTTTCAGAATATGATATATCATTACTCTGAATATAATACAATACAATATCATTTAATTTGTCATCTTTATTTCTGAACAGCAAATTAAAGATAGAATTACGTTTCTCTTCACAATTCATTATTATAGAAATAGAAGTCTTTTATCAATATTATACGAGTTTCGCAACAACTTGAATCTGTTCAGCCTTGTATTTTAATCGTGTGGCCATAATCTCTATCTTAAACTCTTTGTTAATTTCAAGTGTATCTGCCTCAGGTGAGTAATTTTTTGGTATAATGATAAGCAACGGACTTTCCTTAAACTCAGTTAGTTCTTTGTATTTGACAAAGGCAATCGCACCCATTTTAGTTACTGAATTGATCGTGCATTTGATATTCGCACCCTTCATGGGATTCAGAACAGAGCATGAATATTTAATCGTATACATTATTTTGCTTTGATTGTTCACACTGATCACCTTCCCCATAGATCTTTCAATAATCTCAACACTATCTTTCATAATATAACCATCTTCACAACAGACACCTTCCATCTCTTTCTTTAACTTCTCATCAATTGCATTTCCCATCGTCGAACGGATGTCCCGAGGATTGACATGAATTTCTTTACTCTTGACACACTCGCGAATAAGGTCTTTCATTAAGTAGTCTTATATATATAAAATACATTTATTTAAATCAAATTTACTGGATTTCTGTTCTGTCATCAAAATTGAACGGTGGATATTTCAACCACATTTCATCATAACTAAGATAATTGTTCTTTTTACTTTTCCCCTTGTTGTACCGACAAAGAATCTCAAATAATTTACATATTTTCTTTTTATTCATAACTAATGTTTCATAATTCTTTGAAAACTGAATATCTGACTCAGAAACTTTCTTACCCGAAGCAAGTATGTAATTGATTTCTTGTGAAAGATTACCTTTTTCTAAACCAATAATTCTCTCCGTTTTCCCCTCTACCGATACCGTAAAGAGAGTTGGAACTCTATCACCAAAACCCTTCAGAATCATATTCATTATATCGTGTTTCTTGAATCCTAGTGTGCTCGCGACACACATCTTTCCAGGTCCAGGAGGATACACCTTAGATTTATCTGAAGATGTTGTATCATCTGTAATTTTCAAAATAATGTTTTCCTTCTTTTGAGACTTCTGTGAAGTCGTATATCCCCATATTTCTTCAGTTTGAATGAGTTTTCTGTATTCTTCCGTCCGAGTGAAACTTGTAATATCCCTTTGTATATCCCTACGTTCAAATGTATTTGCCTTCCGGATAATTCCATCTTCAAGAATAAAGAACTGTGGATGATGTTGATAAACAACAAAAAATCCAATGATGTCCTTAGATTCCTGACCTTCATTCACGACATATCGTAATTTATACTTTCCATTCTTTTTATAAATGAAATTATACGATAAAATATCATAGAGTTCTTTATCTGTAATTAAGTTCATCAGAACAATATAGATTAGGGCGACCTTCATTTCGGCTCCAAGACGATCAGTTTCGTATTTTTTGAAGCTCCAATTCAATACATCTATATCTTCCAAAATATCAATGTATATATCCTCATTTTCATCGGCGGAGTTTATAATGTTCAAACTGCCAATGACATCATTCATTTCATATTTTGGTGCTATCTGTAATCTCTGGATTTCTTTCTTTTCCTTTGGTAGATAAATATCATGAGGATACTTTATTTCAGGATAACACCGATAATAGTAGGGTATATTGTCATCATTGATGTCAATCGGCTGAAAGATATAGTATTTTCCCCGATAAATAATCTTTCCTCGTATTCCCAAGTGATTGTTTATGATTCTTTTTTCACTTAATATTCGGTGTAAAGCCAAATACACTATCTTTTCATCGACATTGTAGAATTGTGAAAGTAATTGAAGTATTTCATCTATCTCGTAAACGGATCGTAAAGTGTAGAGTTCAATGATTCGTTTCACCATAACCTCAATGTATCTATCTGAATAGTTAAAGTTTCTTGTGTCTCCATTAGTTTGGGAGCCACTGAATAATTGATCATACTTTACTCTTGAAAGTTCTTTATTGAAATTACATTTCGCTTTGGGTAAATAAGAACATATCTTTGAGTAGGGTTTGTCATTCGGGGCATAAGGGATTTCAATATTTTTATGAGTATTTTCATTGGTCAAAGAACATACAATATTACTCTCAACAACATCCTTTTCTCCAACAATATTCTTATGTCTGAATAACAATCTATCAATAGCACCTCGCTTCAGAATATCTTCCACAGTGCCGATATCAATCGCTTTCTTCTCAGCGTATCTGTAGACCGCACTGTCAATAGTTTCTTTGCTATCTTTGCTTTCTTTGCTATCTTTGCTATTTACTAAAGCGTGTAGATAAACCAAAACATTCCTTTGTTCTGGGTCTAAATCTCCGTGAGAACAGAAGCGTATCGCTCGCCCTATTGTCTGCTCAAGACGATTCAAATGCAGCCACGGCTCCAAAATATGAACAGACCGGATTCTCTTAAAATCTATTCCTTCACTCGCCACAGATGAACCTATCACTATCTTAATCCTTTTTCCATCTTTATTCTCAGGACTGGTCACAATTTTAAGTTCCTCCTCAACATTTCGTGAAAGTTTATCTTCTCCTCCCGAAATAACCATGTATTTCAATCCATATTCTTTATTATCATCTTTGGATACAAATGTCTTTGGTTTTCTTTTTGTTTCATATTTCTTACTTGTTCCATTGTATTCTGGATAATTCAATATTTTATCACCGGAAAACTTTTTGTAGCCATTCTGTTCTAACGCTAAGACCAATGGAATCACCCCCGATTTTATCCAGTTGGAATAAATAAATATGATTCCATCAGTTCGTTCAATTACATCCAAGATGTTCTTTATTTTAGCAGAATACTCTTCAATCAAATCCTTATCCAAAAATGGTTTCCCATCCAATGCTTTCAGAGTCTCTTTCTTATAGGTGTATTCAACGCTCCCACCCTTTATTTTCACTTGAAAAGTATTCTTCAACCCCGAAGCCGAAATACTATCCTCGGTTCGTGTGCTATCATTTTCCTCTATTTTATAGGGATACACGATATTTCCCGCCCGAATAATCTTGTTAATATCCTTGATAGAAGGAAGCATTTCTTCTGTTGAACTCACCGCTAGAATCTCTTGTTCCAAACGATTGTAAATTGTCCATTGATGTGATTGGGGAACCATTTCTGAACCAAATGTTTCTAAGAAAGATAATTTATTATCTCCAGTTATTTCTTTACCTTTCATATCATTTTTTGGATAATTATCTTTGTCCATGATTAATGGAAGTTCTACTTTTTCTTCATTACCATACTTGGGAAATGCTTCTGTATAAGAAGGGTAAAGGCGTATAGGGAATGAAGATGGATCCTCACCTCTAACATATGAAACATATCCTCTACACGCCGTTTTCAGTATCTTTTCTCCCGATTTGTTAAGCTTTCCCGATTTATCAAATACTTTCTCTCTCTTTATCATTTCTCTCTTATCATTCAAAAGAAGAAAATTAAGTAATCGTACGATTTCAGTTGAACGATTGTACATAGGAGTTGCGGAGAGCAATACCACTTTAAGATTCTCACTATATTTAATAACTTTCTCAATCATCTCAACACTATCTTTTACGTCTTTTTCAGCATCATCTCTTAAATTATGGGCTTCATCAATAATCAACAAACGATTAGAGAATAATTCGTGTATGACTAATCTTTCTCTATCTTCATCTGAAACATCTCTGTATTTTTTACCACGAACTTGGATAAGTCGTTTTACGTGATTCGCAAAAGATAAATACGCCATAATTTCATAATAATCTCTAACTAATCGGTTCACTTCCCTTCGTGTTTTGATGTTTCTTTTCAAGAATATATTCCCTGAACACTGATTTTCACCTAGTTCAGGATTAAAGATTGTCTTTTTCCATCCAATTTTAATGTTTTTTGAACACAGAATAATAATTCTTTTGTCCCTTGAACTGTAAAGATCACGGAAGTTTTCGGAAATAGTGATCGCTGAACAAGTCTTCCCAACACCAACTCCATGAAACAATAAGACACCATTGTAGGGGGTTTCTTTTGTTAAGAAGTTTTTAAGGAAAAGCTGATGAGAAGAAATCTCAAAATCTTTAGTATCACATACCTCAAATAATCCCCGACTCTCTTTGGGGATTTCAAACATATTGAACTCTTCCTTCTGATAGATTTTTTCTTCAAACTTCTTATCAACTTTTTCGGGATAATCAATATATTCAGGGTCTTTAATTTCATAATTGTCAACTACTTTCCGAATAGCTCTCAATGAACAATAGTGATAAATAGGACTCCCATCAACTATTCTCTTCTTTTTCTCGAGTGCCTGAATATCTTTCTCTTCAATAATCTCATATTTTTCATATGTTTCATATTTTTTATACAATTCTTTTATTTTTTCTTCTCTTGAATCAAAACTACTTTCTTTTATCTCATAAGAACTAGTTAATTCTTTTATCTTAGTATTGATCAGTTTTTGTAATTCACTCATTTAAGATATATAGTAGGAGATATTTTATTTATTGATATTTTCGTGTCCCCTAAGAAACTGAAATACTTTTTGGATAATTTGTTTCTTAGAGGGTTTATTATTACGGAGATGTTGTAAACATTCATTCTCTGTAAACCATTGAATATCATTTATCTCACCACATTGTTCTATTTTCTTAGGATCTATTTGATGAGTCATCGTATCTCCGATATATTCAGCGATGTAATAGATGTGCTTGTAGCGGACTCCATTTGTTCCTACATATTCTTCTACCAGAGGTTTTACATTGGCAAGGAGTGTATAATCTTTGTTGATTCCTGTTTCTTCTCCAAACTCTCTGATTGCACAATCTCTATTGTATTCTTGATTATTTCTCCTTCCTTTCGGAAACTCCCACTCGGGAGAGTGATAAATAATCTCAATTTCATTCAGTAAAGAATCCAATTGATGAGAAGCTTTTAATTTTTGGAAATTTCGCTTACTGTTCCCATATTCATTCCTGACTCGTGAGTTCTTTAATTCCATTGTCATCCATAAAGAAAACCATAATTCATCAAACTCTTTTTCTTTGACACTTTTGATTTCATCTTTCGTAAAATTGGATAACAATACTTTGATGTAAGTTTTGTCTTCAAACTTATATTTCCCTCTTAAAAACTCAATGTAGCACAGGGAATCCCTTCTCTGAATCATTAAGAGTTTGTTTTCCCCCCCTCTTTTGTATGCCAATATTCCATAACTTAGAATTGGCAGTTTACATTGTCCGAAACTATGTCCCTTTTTCCCACAATTTTTACAATACATAAATGGTAGATATTTCTTACTATATTATAATTTATGATTTCTTAAATAAATATTTTATTTTGTAATATATAGAATGTCTACAAATCTATTTACGCCTAAATTGAGGTATACAAACAAGGAGACATGCAATTCATCGTGGACGTTTATCGATGGACAGAATGTTTCAGATATAGAAGTTCCTCAATTTATTAAG
>CERI01042893.1_pt1 | contig 10727 bp, 11 predicted proteins | sample 350261 | NCBI WGS metagenome assembly CERI01 (sample SAMEA2620979, study PRJEB7988) | marine metagenome | isolation source: saline water (ENVO:00002010), including
GCTTTGGCTTGCAAACCTGGGTGTCCATTAAAGGGTACGCGCTTGTTATTAGCGGCAAGCCATTATTTAGTTATCAAGCATTTGTTCCGGTTACCTTTGAATTAATGATTCTATTTAGTGCATTTGCGGCAGTATTTGGTATGTTTGCGATTAATAAATTGCCGCAATTTTATCATCCTGTATTTACTCAAAAATGTTTTGAATCGGTGACTACCGATGGGTTCTTTCTTATGATTGAATGTGCTGATCCTCAATTTGATTTAGCAGCAGTTCATCAATTGTTAGAAAAACAGGGTGGGTTCAATATTGTCGATGTGAGGGATGAGGGATGATTACTAAACGATGGCTATTTCTTGGGTTAATACTTGTAGTGTGCGCTGGGCTAACGGGGTGTCGTGGGGTTCGGTCTGAAAAGCCGCCCATTCATCCCAATGTAAATATGGATTATCAATCGCGCTTTGATAAGCAAGAATTACCCCTAAACCTTCCAGACGGCGTGATTCCGTATAGTTATGTGGCCACGGATCCAGACGATGCGTCCCGGTCCCACATTATGAAACAAGGGAAGCCCCCTGGATACTACACCGGAAAATCCGGGCGAAATTACGTGCGTCGAGCCCCAATTCAAGTCACCGATGCCGTATTGGAAACCGGTCGTGAACGATACACTATATATTGTTCGGTATGTCATGATCAAACAGGTTCTGGCAATGGAACGGTGGTTCAGCGAGGGTACTTGCGGCCACCCCACTTAGCCGATGACCGGTTAGTTCAGTCGCCAGATGGTTATATTTACGATGTCATTGCCAATGGGGTTCGAAATATGCCCGCTTATGGTAACAAAGTGTCCGAGGCGGATCGTTGGGCGATTGTCATGTATGTTCGCGCCTTGCAGCGCTTGGATGGGGTACCCATGTCTGATGTCCCCCCAGAACGCAAAAGTCAGCTAAACTAAGGAGTGCGTATGAAATCAGTAGAAGTTAAAGCAGAGCAGTTGTCGGGGCGGTTTTCTAAGTTTACCCAAATTCATGTGGCCGTCGCCGCTATTTTTGGCCTGGTATCGCTGGTGCTTGTTAACAGTCAAGCCAATCATGGGTTACCGATGTATTTGAGTGTATTTATGTTTTTTTTAACCATAACATTGGGGGGGTTGTTTTGGGTTACTATTTTTCATTTAACTCGTTCGGGCTGGAGTGTCGTGGTCCGACGCTTGTTTGAACACTTAATGAATCGGGTTGGTTTAATGGCGCTTTTGTTTATTCCTATCGTGCTTGGATTGCATGGGCTGTATGAATGGACCCATGAAGCGCATGTTATGCACGATCACTTGTTGCAAGTTAAGGCACCGTATTTAAATCAGCCATTTTTCATTGTTCGATCCATTGTTTATTTTATTGTTTGGTTTGTATTAGCGCGTGGGTTTTTTAATGATTCAACACAGCAAGATATAAATGGGGACCCCCTACTAACAGCGCGGTCGCAAAAGCGATCCACCTATGGTATTTTACTGTATGCGATTACAATCAGCTTTGCAGGTATTGATTGGATTATGACCTTGACCCCACATTGGTATTCAACCATGTTTGGCGTGTATATTTTTGCGGGTGCTGCGTTGTCGAGTCTGTGTATGGTTAGCTTGTTGGCTTTATTTTTGCGTCGTAACGGGTTTTTGTCTACAGTGATTTCTGTTGAACATTATCACGATTTGGGTAAATTAATTTATGGGTTTGTTATTTTCTGGGCATACATTGGGTTTTCCCAGTATTTTTTGATTTGGTACGCGAACATTCCAGAGGAGACTATGTTTTATTTATCGCGTAATACAGCGGCATGGAAAGCGGTGTCTTTGATGTTAGTGTTTGGGCATTTCTTAGTTCCTTTTGTGTTATTTATGTCTCGTCACATGAAACGCAATCGGGTGATTCATGCGTGTATTGCAGCCTGGATTCTTCTGATGCATGCGATTGATATGGTGTGGTTGGTTTTGCCTACATTTTACCCCAACGGCTACATGCCAACGGTATTGGATATAGCCATCATCATCGCATTAGCCGCTGCTTATGGTGCGGCAGTATGGAAAGGGTTGGATACGGTTGCTTTATTTGCGCACCAAGACCCCCGCGTGGATGAATCAATGAGGTTTGAAAATGTCTAGTACGGCAGGGTATGACAAGTCTGAGCTAAACTATCCAGTGATTATGGCTATTGTTATTGGGATTGCTGTCTTTTTCGCGGCTGTATTTGTTATTGTACCCATTGCATTTCAAGCGGGGTTTGATCAAAAGTTGATTCAGTTAGAAAAAATGATGCCAACGCGTCAGTTGGATGCGTTGCGGCTTCAGGAGTCTGAAGTTTTGACACGGTTTGAGTGGAAAAGTAAAGCCAATAAAACAGTGTATATTCCAATTGACGTGGCCATGGACGCTGTAATTGATGACTATCACGGGTACTAGGTACCGACTAGTCGCACTAATTATAGGCGCAAGTGTATGGGCAGTAGAGCCTATGCCGGATGCGATTAAAACAGTCGGAGTAACTGAAAAAGTCGGACAACTAATTCCTCAGCAGCCTAGCTTCACAAATAGTCGTGGGTATACGGCTCCGTTGTCGGAGCATATGGTTGCGGATAAGCCAATATTACTAAACTTTGTTTATTTTAATTGTCCCATGTTGTGCCATTTAATTTTAGATGGATTGCAACAGTCTCTAGAAAAAATGGACACAAAAACATTAAAAGGTATGCAAGTTATATCGATGAGCTTTGATCCACGAGACAAATACAATCATGCTGCCAAATTTGAAGCGCGGTATCGTGAAACGGTTGATCCAATACTGGACTGGTCCTTTTTAGTGGGCGAGGCGGATGCTATTCAGCAAGTTACGGATGCGTCTGGTTTTTATTATCGTTACGATGAAACAATCAATGAATACGCACACGGGTCAGTGTTGGTCGCTATTTCACCAGACGGAAAAATACAACGGTATATTTATGGTATTGAATACGACCCCTTTGATTTAAAAATGGCACTATTGGAAACCAATCCTACGAATTCAAAATCATTGGTAGAAGGTTTTCTATTGTTTTGCTATACTTACGATAGTAGCGCAAACAGTTACGTGTTGCAGGCTCAGCAAATTATGAAGCTTGGCGCGGGGTTTGTGGCCATTGTTTTAATGGGATTAATTGTATATTTAGGATTATCAAACAGGCGCAATAGAGTATGAATGAATCATTGGTTAAATTTGGAACTTTGTTTTTTTCAAAGCCGGCCACAGCAATAGCCGGTCAGGTAGATAGTCTATTTACTTTTATATTATGGGTGTCTGTTATTTTATTTTTGTTGGTATTTGGAGCCGCAGCACTTTTTGTATTTAAGTATCGATCCAAAGGCACCAATGAAATTCCAAAACAGCAATGGATTCACGACAATCGATTTGAACTATTATGGACAATTGTTCCGTTTATATTAGTTATGATTGTATTTGTATGGGGATTTAAAGATTTCTTTTTATTGCGAGTTTCGCCTAGTTATAGCTATGAGATTTCGGTAACTGGAAAAAAATGGTTCTGGGTATTTGATTATTCGGATACAGGCAAGACAGTAATGAACGATTTAGTTGTTCCCGTCAATCAGCCCATTAAGTTAATTATGGCCTCTGAAGATGTATTGCATAGTTTTTATATTCCAAACATGCGCATTAAGCGGGATGTTATTCCCAACCGGTACACGACGCTAACGTTTACAGCAGATCGTGTGGGCGAGTTTAGTATTTTTTGCACAGAATATTGTGGTGATGGACATTCGGCCATGCTAGCCAATTTGAAAGTGCTTTCAACAGAAGATTTTGAGGAGTGGAAGCAGACGGGGGGTGCGTCAGACGATATGCCATTGGCAGATCTGGGCAAGAAGTTATATGCGGATAAAATGTGCAATACCTGTCATTCTCTGGATGGATCCCCGATGTCAGGGCCTTCCTGGAAAGGGTTGTACAATACCAATCGTGAGTTATCCGATGGCAGTGTTGTATTGGCAGATGAAAACTACTTGCGGGAGTCTATTGTGGATCCCAAAGCAAAGATTGCAGCTGGATATCCGCCTGTTATGCCAGCTTATGCAGGGTTGTTATCGGATCGTGAAATTAAGGCGCTCATTGAGTACATAAAGGAGATTAAGTAATGGCACATCCAGCAACGGGTTCTGTAAACTTTTTTAAGGCATCATCGGGTTGGCGATCTTGGTTATTTACATTGGATCACAAGCGCATTGGCATTATGTATTTAATATCAATTATTTTGGCGTTTGGTCTTGGCGGCTTATTTGCAATGGCTTTGCGATTGGAACTGTTGAGTCCATCGCCAATTTTGTTTTCCGCAAAAGAGTATAATCAATTGTTTACGCTACACGGTGCAATTATGACATTTTTGTTTATTATTCCATCAATTCCCGCTGCGCTGGGCAACTTTTTATTGCCAATTATGATTGGGGCTAAAGATTTTGCGTTTCCACGATTAAATTTAGCGAGCCTGTATATCTACCTTGCGGGGGCATTGTTTTTATTGGCATCATTATTTGTGGGTGGCGTGGATACGGGGTGGACATTTTATACGCCGTATTCAGTTCAGACAGATACCAGTACGGTGATGACGACCCTGGGTATTTTTATCTTAGGGTTTTCGTCCATTTTAACGGGGATTAATTTTATTGTAACGGTTCACAAGATGCGGGTGCCTGGGCTGACGTGGATGCGACTGCCGTTGTTCATTTGGGCCTTGTATTCAACAGCAGTTATTCAGGTTCTAGCAACTCCGGTATTAGCAATAACACTAATGCTATTGGTAGTGGAGCGGGTGTTTAGCATCGGTATTTTTGATCCAGCGTTGGGTGGGGACCCGGTTTTGTTTCAGCACTTCTTTTGGTTTTATTCTCATCCAGCCGTATATATTATGATTTTACCGGCGATGGGGGTCATTAGCGAAATTGTGACCACATTTTGTAAGAAAAATATTTTTGGATATAAAATTATGGCCGCTTCAAGCATTTCAATTGCGGTTATTGGCTTTTTAGTTTGGGGGCACCACATGTTCACGAGTCAATCACCACTCGCGTCCGCTATTTTTTCATTTTTAACATTTTTTGTATCAATTCCATCTGGAATTAAACTATTTAATTGGGTGGCTACAATGTACCGTGGCAATATTAGTTTAAAAACACCCTTTCTATATTTTCTAGCATTTTTGTTTTTGTTTTTCATTGGCGGCATTACAGGGGTTGTGTTGGGCGCTCTGTCTTTAAATATTCATTTGCATGACACCTATTTTGTCGTTGCTCACTTTCACTATGTTATGGTTGGCGGAACAACCATTGCGTTTTTAGGTGGGATTCACTACTGGTGGCCTAAAATTACCGGGCGCATGTATTCTGAAACATGGGCACGAGTTGCCTGTGGCTTAATCTTTCTTGGGTTTAATATGGTGTTTTTGGTTCAGTTCTTTTTAGGGTCTAAAGGAATGCCGCGTCGATACTATACATATTTGGATCAATTTCAGCCAATGCACGCATTTTCAACATCGGGTACTTGGGTATTGGGGCTTGGGTTTATCTTGGTTGTTTTTTATTTAATTGATTCATTATTAAACGGTGAACAAGCCCCCCCCAATCCATGGGGTGGGTTAACATTGGAGTGGCGAGCGGCGTCTCCCCCAGTATTAGAGAACTTTGATACTCCCCAGGAAGTGACACACGATCCTTATGATTATGAAAATGGAAAAATCCCCCATGCTTAAAACAATTCCGCATCATGTTGCGCACCATTTTGAAGATGCTGATCAAGAATTTGACGCGGCTAAAATTGGTATGTGGCTTTTTTTGGCTCAGGAACTTTTGTTTTTTAGTGCTTTATTTGTCGGTTATGGCGTATTTCGGTTTTTACATCCAGAAACATTTGTCCACGCAAGCAAGCTTCTATCATGGAAAATGGGTTTGGTAAATACGATGGTTTTGATTAGTAGTAGTTTCACGATGGTTATGGCGGTCTGGATGACACAAATGGATCGCGTGCGCGTCGCTATTCGATTGCTGTGGGCGACAGCTGGATTGGCGATGATGTTTATGGTGATTAAGTATTTTGAATATTCTGCTAAAATTCATCACGGGTATTTGCCAGGGTCGTGGTTTTCAGCCGCAGACGCCTATGAACATTTGCATTTGTTTTTCACATGCTATTTTTTAATTACGGGTCTTCACGGCATTCATGTGCTAATTGGAGTCGGGTTGATTTTATGGCTGATTCGAAAAAGCAAACAGGGGTATTTTCATAAAGATTATTACACACCATTGGAAATGGTTGGTTTGTATTGGCATTTAGTTGATATTGTGTGGATTTTTGTGTTTCCACTATTATACTTGGTAGGGTAGCTATATGGCATCACATCATATTGTTCCAGTTAAAGCATTAATCGGTACATTTGCAGCATTGCTAGTATTAACGGCAATTACAGTACTGGTTACATTTATTGACTTGGGGCCGGGATTAAATTTAGCGCTGGCATTGGGTATTGCAGGAATTAAAGCCACGTTAGTGTTGTCTGTTTTTATGGCTTTACGGTGGGATAGTGGGTACAATGTCTTAATTGTTTTGAGTTCATTTTTATTTATTGCATTATTTGCGGTATTTATTATTGCTGATTTTGCATTTCGAGATTCGATTGACCCGGTTGAAATGCAAACGTTTGGGTTGGAAAGCCCTGTTAAGCCTGTAACCGATGGATACAATTCGCACTGATCTTTGTTTCTATTGAAACTAGTTGGTAAACTATAAAACGTATGGAAGTCATTAAGCCCAATTGGATGGCTACCCCCGAGGGTGCGGCTAGTATTCAAACTGCCATGATTACGGGGAAATTAAGCGCTGATGCCATATGCTGCATTTTTGAGTACTGCGATACGCATGGCGTATCCCCGGCGGTATTCGCACAATTAGTGGCCGTAACTCGCCAGCATATGCGAGCTGTTCATGTGACAAGGGCTCCCTTAATGGACCTGTGTGGCACTGGGGGAGACGGGTGCAATACGATTAATATTTCTACCGCAGCGGCTGTTATTGTCGCTGCAGCTGGAATTCCAGTCGCTAAGCATGGCAATCGAGCTGCGAGCAGCCAATGCGGGTCATCCGATGTACTAGAAGCGTTAGGCGTACCCTTGATGCAAACACCCGAACAGTCATTGGAACAATTGCATGAACTCGGACTTACGTTTCTATTCGCCCCCCTGTATCACCCGGCTCTAAAACATGTGAGAGAGGCGCGCAGCCAGTACGGTAAAAAAACATATTTTAATAAAATGGGGCCATTGCTAAACCCGATGCCTGTGACCCATCAAGTTATTGGTTTAGCGAATCCCAACGACATTGTGGATATGGCACCGGTATTGCATCATCACGGCGTACAGCGTGTGGCGTTTGTGTCCGGCCAATTTGGGGAAGATGAAGTTAGCATTGCCGGACGAACTCAAATTCAATATATGGAGTCGGATGGCCGGGTGCATACCCAATGGTTTCATCCCAATGATGTGGGTGTTTCTGTACGACCACTGGCGGCAATACAGGGGGGTGATGCCCAGTATAATGCAAAAAAATTAAAAAAAATTTGGAACAACGATGCCGAATCTGCGTATCAAGATGTTGTTATGCTTAATGCGATGATGGCTATTCATGTTTGCAGAAATAAGCCGTTTTCTCAATGTTTTGATGATGCGTTTCTCGCGTGTGAGTCAAGAAAAACAAGTCGTCTAGCCGCCTTGTTATGCGGTGGCCAAGCATAGACCTGCAAAACTCGTTGCATGTTTTATTTGACACAATACGGGCGGGTTGCTATTATTGTTTATCCAGCGCATCAAGAGCGCAATTTGCAGTAATAAAAAACAGCAAATACAGTTGGTCATTGAAAATTGAATAGTAAGCTCATTTTTTGTAAAGTCAAAAAAAACAAAACAAACAAATCAATTAAGAGTTTGATCCTGGCTCAGGATAAACGTTGGCGACGTGCCTAACACATGCAAGTCGAACGAACCTGTGTTGAAAAGCTTCGGTGGATTAACACAGTGTTAGTGGCGAATGGGTGAGTAATGCATAGGTAACTTGCCCCTAAGACCGGGATAACTTTTCGAAAGGAAAGCTAATACCGGATATTCTCTTTAAATCATATGATTTAAAGAGGAAATGAATTTTGCTTAGGGATAGGCTTATGTCTGATTAGCTTGTTGGTGGGGTAAAGGCCTACCAAGGCATTGATCAGTAGCTGGTCTGAGAGGATGGTCAGCCACACTGGGACTGAGATACGGCCCAGACTCCTACGGGAGGCAGCAGTGAGGAATATTGCGCAATGGGGGAAACCCTGACGCAGCGACGTCGCGTGAATGATGAAGTCCTTAGGGATGTAAAGTTCTGTCAAGAGGGAGTATAATGATAGTACCTCTAAAGGAAGCTCCGGCTAATTACGTGCCAGCAGCCGCGGTAATACGTAAGGAGCGAACGTTATCCGGATTTATTGGGTATAAAGTGCGCGTAGGCGGTTACTTAAGTTAGGTGTTAAATCCTTTAGCTCAACTAAAGTCTGCATCTAAAACTGGGTAACTAGAGAATAGTAGAGGAAAGCGGAACTCACAGTGTAGCGGTGAAATGCATAGATATTGTGAGGAACACCGGTTGCGAAGGCGGCTTTCTGGCCTATTTCTGACGCTGAGGTGCGAAAGCGTGGGGAGCGAACGGGATTAGATACCCCGGTAGTCCACGCCGTAAACGTTGTTCACTGGGTGTTGGAGGTATCGACCCCTTCAGTGCCGAAGATAATTCGTTAAGTGAACCACCTGGGGAGTACGACCGCAAGGTTAAAACTCAAAGGAATTGACGGGGGCCCGCACAAGCAGTGGAGCATGTGGTTTAATTCGATGATACGCGAAAAACCTTACCAAGACTTGACATCTATCGAAGTTTTTAGAAATAAGAATGTGCCCTTCGGGGAACGGTAAGACAGGTGGTGCATGGCTGTCGTCAGCTCGTGTCGTGAGATGTTGGGTTAAGTCCCGCAACGAGCGCAACCCTTGTCTTGTGTTGCCAGCACGTTATGGTGGGAACTCACAAGATACAGCCTGTAAAAAGCAGGAGGAAGGTAGGGACGACGTCAAGTCATCATGCCCCTTATGTCTTGGGCTACACACATGCTACAATGGCCGGTACAAAGAGTCGCTAAACCGCAAGGTCATGCCAATCTCAAAAAACCGGTCTCAGTTCGGATTGCAGTCTGTAACTCGGCTGCATGAAGTTGGAATTGCTAGTAAACGTAGATCAGCACGCTACGTTGAATACGTTCCCGGGCCTTGTACACACCGCCCGTCACACCATGAAAGTTGAAAACGCCCGAAGCCGATGTACCAACCTTTTCGGAGGAGGAAGTCGTCGAAGGCAGGGTCAGCGATTGGGGTGAAGTCGTAACAAGGTAGCCGTACCGGAAGGTGTGGCTGGATCACCTCCTTTTTAGGGAGATATATGTTATGGACAACTTTTTTAAGTGTTACATAACCAATGACGCTGTATATCCGCTTATGTTTTGTCAGGATATATACTTGGGGACAGTTACTGTCCCGCGTTAGGTCGTTTTACATGGATGAGCTTGCTATTGAATTTTTAACAATAATTAACTGCGATAAGTATAGGGGTTTTACGCTGAGAATATACAAATGCTAGATTGAGCCCTCGGCCAATTCGATTCTCACGTGTTATACTAGTTATCTGTGAAAGCAGTTATTACAGAGTCTATTCAAGGGGTGTTTAATCAGGTTGATTTAATGCTAGATTCTAGTCGTGATTATACATGGTTTGTGGATCACCCGAATTATATTCCTGATTACGCGGTGTTGCACCAAATGGGGGTTCGCATGCGTGATCGATACATTAACGGGTGCACGTATGCTATGGGGAATTCGGCATGGTATCGGTGGGTATGGCCACGACTGATGGCCCCCGTACAGCGATTACTGCTGGAGGCCCCTGTAGCTACCCGAAACCCGGCCTATGACCGAATATTTATTGAGGCTATTAATACGGTATGTTACGATCGGCGTAGAGCATTGCCGCATTTAAGTTATACGGCGCTATTTGATTTATTTAGCCAATGTGCAGACCAATATTATCGGCTTTCGTATGGCATTGACGATGTATATGCAGCCGATAAGCAAGTTCAGTCTCGAATGGCATATGACTGCTATCAGTCCATACACCCCTATGTTAAGCAAGGAAAGCGTACATTTAAGCAATTGATTTGTATGGCAGCTACTGCCAATTGGATGGACTCCCTGGAGATGCAGTGGAAATCCAAAACAGAGGCGTTGTGCCATCAGTATGCCCAGCATACCGTGCCTGTTTCAAAATTAATCGGCTGTGAATCTGTTATTTCACAGTTGCAGATGACGACTCCTGGAAAAACGCTGCTTTATGAATGCGATAACCATGGCGAGGTTTGGTTTGACTGCTTATTGGTTGAATGGCTATTGGATCATGGCTGTTCGGTTATTATGACTGGGAAAGAAAAACCGGTTGTTAATGATGTTACAGCGCATGAATTAGCTGCGATTATTGATCAAATCCCGGCATTGTCAGCGGCAATGACAACCGGTAAGTTACAGGTGATTAGTACCGGGTCTTGTATGACTGGGCGGTCTATTTATACGATT
>CERI01117435.1_pt1 | contig 10725 bp, 13 predicted proteins | sample 350261 | NCBI WGS metagenome assembly CERI01 (sample SAMEA2620979, study PRJEB7988) | marine metagenome | isolation source: saline water (ENVO:00002010), including
GATCATATACACTATCGAGAACCACTTGAACATGAATATTATAATATTGTGTTACTACACTATAAAGTGAAATCTTTCTTTTAGAACCCAAAAAAAATATATATATTATATTATAATGAAACGGCGAATATTTTGTTTTTGGACGGGTAATAATGAATTAAGTGAAAATAGATTAAGAAATTTAAATAATATAAGTATTATAAGTGATATTTCTCTTGTTTTAATAACTGAAAATAATTTAAATCAATGGTTAACAGAACCGTTACATCCAGGATATAAATATTTATCATTTGTTCATAGAGCTGATTATCTAAGGTGTTATTTTATGCATTTTTATGGTGGTGGTTATTGTGATATAAAACATCCAGGAAGATCATGGTTAAAAGCATTTAATGATATAGAAAAAAATGAAAATATTTATATTAATGGATATCCAGAATTTTCAAGGGGTTATAGTTGTGTTCCTCGTATATATTTTGATCCAAATATTCATATAAATGAAAATATAGATAAATTAATACATGAGGATCCTGGTTTCAGATATTTAATTGGTAATTGTTCATATATAGTACGACCAAAAACAGATTTTACAAAAGAATGGTATAATAATTTATTAAGATTAATGGATAAAAAATATAATTTATTGCAAAAATATCCAGCAAAACATCCCAGAGATAGATATGGCAATGGAAGTCAATATCCTTTAAGATGGCCAGAGTTATTAGCAGAAATATTTCATCCTTTGATCTATAAATATCATGATCATGTTATGCAAACTTTACCAAGAATAAATAATAAAAATTATCAATAATTATGTTAAAGTGTATAATTTATTATTTATTTCATTGTCTAATTTTCTAATAATGCTATTAGGATGTATTTTAATATTCCAATTATTATGCCAATGATAAGCAAAAGAACCAGTATAAAAAGATGATAATGATATATCGTGAATAAATTCTTCAAAAAATATATGTTTCCACCTTTCTTTTTTTGAGAAAGAAGTATTCATCCAACCGGAATCAAACGTAGCACAAGGTAGTACTAATAAATCAATTGATTTATCATATGTAAGTTTTGCTCTTTGAAAACCCCAGCCATTATTCAAATTATGTATGTATTCTATATTATTTTTCATAGTTATATTTTTGGCTTCTAATGAAATATAAATAGCATTATTTGGATAATTTTGATTTTCCCATTGATAAACTAAATTTATATTTTTAAATTTATTAAATATTGGTTCAAAACATTGTAAAAAAAAAATATCTAAATCAAACCAACAACCACCATAATTATATAATAACACTAGTCTATAAAAGTTAGCTTTTTCAGATAATCCTCCTGAACTTCCACCAATATATGTAATTTCTTTATTTTCTAAAAATGTATCTTTGATTTCAGTTTCTAAATTAAAGATTTTAATTTCACAAAATTCTTTTATTTTTATATTATAGTCATTGGGTACATTATTTTCAATCCATAATATAATTTTTTTATTTTTTCGGTTTAAAACATTAAAAAAATAGCACGACTTAATGGATATTAAATGTTTTTCATTTAGATTTCCATTCCAATAACAATGGTAAATTACAAAATCATTATACTCACCATTTAATTCTTTTAAGTATAAAATTTGTTGATCATAAGTAGTATTTTTATCTAATAAAAGTTTCATAGTTAACAATATAATTATTAAATATTTAATTATATTGTATTTTACAAAATTATATTGTATTTTACAAAATTATATTATTTTTTCTAAAATTATATCAGATTTCCATGATATTAATTTATAATTATATTTTTCAATGTCTTTAATAAATTTATTGTGTTGTTCTTTGGTATTATCTAAATGTTTCCAAAATTCAAATTGAATTTTATTTGGATATAGATTAGGAAAATCTTTTATATCCTCAAAAAATTTATTTAATATAATAAGATCATGTCCTTCTGTATCTATTTTTAAATATTTAATTTGTTTAACATTATATTCTTTTATTATAGTAAAAAGTGTTTTAACTTTACAATCCTTTGTAGTATATAAATCATCTGGAGATATATTAAATTTATTAATTTTACTATCTTTTAACAATAAATCATGTAATGTATGTTTATCTATTGAATTACATCCTTTTACCCAAGTAGGAAGTCTATATTTTACAATTTTTTCAGGAGGTATATAATTTATTTTACATTCACCATTATAATTTGAAATAGCAACATTAATTTTTATGCAATTTTGTTTATCTGGTAATTTATCTAGATATATTTGAAGTGGTTCAATAGATAAACCAATTGTATTATTATCTGCTTTTTGTATTTCAGTATCAAAGTCTGAACAACCTATTTCAATAAAATTACATATCATATATTAAAATATGTGATTATATTTTTGTATAAATTACATCCATATGATCTTTATGTGGTAAATTATTTATTTTAAATCCATTATCTGTAAAAAATTGGTGTATTTCATCAAATAAAACTCCACCTTCATAAAACTGTTTGGTACTAATTTCAACTCTAATTTCTTGGATATTTGAAAGATTAGTTAAACTAAATCCTTTTAAAACATCTAGTTCTGCTCCCTGTACATCTAAAACTACATCATATTTAATATTTTCCCATTTATATTCTTTTAATATAGATTCAATTGTTGTTGATATTAAATTAATGGATTCTTGAATCTTAATATGTTTATTGCTTTCTTTCCAATCTTTTCCTATTCCATAAATAGAAGAGGAAAGTCCAGTATTGCTAAAAACATTAAACATGTAATTTTTATTACATTCATTTGTTACTAAACTATTTATAGCTATATAATTTGTATTAAATATTTTATTTATGTTTGATAAATTCTTTTTTAATTTTTCATAAACAGTAGGAATAGCTTCTATAAATAAACCATTTTTATATTTATCTGCTAAATTTTCTTTCCTTATTTCGCGCATGTCATTAGCACCAATCCATAATATATTTTTTATCATTATATCAAATTTAAATATTTTTTTTTTTTTTTCTGCTAAATTATTTATTTTAAATATTATTATTATATAATGATAAAATTAATAATTACAGTTATTACATCTGCTGAAAATAATATTTACAAATCATTTATTTATGATTATTGGTATTACTTTATTAAATATTTAAATATAAATACAGATATTAAAGTTTTTTTATTATTTTCTAATAAGAAAATTAATCTATCTACAGTTAATAATTTATTAACTAGTGAAATAAAAGATAATATTAAAGTTTATGATGTAAATGAGGATGGTCCAGTTGGACAACCAGGCTGTTTACAAAAAACTATATTATGTTTTAAAGAAATATTAAAAAATGAAAATTTTGATTTTATTTTACGTACTAATTTATCTACAATATTTTTACCAAATAGACTATTATTATTTTTAAATAAATATAATCCATCAGAAAAAATTATATTAGGTGTAGTATCAAATATTTGTGCATCTGGATGTGGTTATATTTTAAGTAAACAATTATTAATTGAATTTTTAAAATATTCAGACAAAGTAAATTTAAAAGCACCAGATGATGTATCTTTATATTCAATTATAAGACATTATTGTAAACCATATAAGATTATTCAAAAACAATATTTTAAAATAGAAAGTTTTGGTAATTTAGATTATAAACTATGGGATTCACAAATAAAAAGTTTATATAATGAAATAATTAACAATCAAGATATTATGCATATTAGATTAAAAAATAAAAAAAATAGAAAATTTGATATAGAATTTCAAAAATATTTTATAAAAAATTATTTACTATAATTTATTAAAAACAGTAGTTTCTATATTATTTAATCCTAATTTATTTCTAATATCAACTATTAATTTACTATAGAATCCTTTTCCTTGTATAAATAATTTTGATTTTACAGCACAACACAAATCTATATCTGGATTTCCAGAATCAAAGTGTTCTGCATGTAGTTCACTAATTATACTCTTTAAATATTCATTTGACAAATTAATACATGTATCAAAATTCTTTGTACTAGTTTTAGCAAAAAAACATTTACCAATAATATATTTTTTATCATTATTATTTTTAAGTAAATCTTTATAATATTCGAAGGGTAAAGGTCTCTTACTTCTTTCATGTTTAGTAGTACCGGCAATAACATCACCCAATCTTAGATGTATTACCGTGCTATCAGAAATATCTTTAGGTAATTTTTCTATATTTTTTTTATAATGTTCTAAAACAATTTTAGTAATTAAATCAATATCCTTTTTTTTTTTGCTTTTTTAATATATTCACTAGCTATAGAATTTGGATAATCATTTAATAATTCTTTACATTCATTATTATTTAAAGTTACTAAAACTAAATCTCCTAGTCTATAAGATGAAATCATTAATTATATATAATCAATAAATAATATCATTCCAATTTAAACAATTTAAATTAGAATGAACAAAAATTTTATCTTTATTCTTATTCTGTAGTTTGTATATTAAATCCATGTCTACTAAATCTGGATGAACCCACCAATCCTCATATGGATTATTTTTATTAGATATATTTTCAAAGACACAATAATAACCATGTTTTAATAAAATTTCTCTTTGTTTATTCATACGTGTATAATTTTTATCACGATAAAAATCATGTTCAAAGGTAATAGTTGCAAATTTATAGTTATTCATTATTTCATTATCTAATTTAATTAAAACATCTAGTGATGTTTGTTGATATAAGTCAATTTGTAAATAATCAATACTTTTTGGAAGATTATTTTTTGAAAATAAATCATTATAATTAATTTTTATAGCATTATCTATAATATGAATACTATTTTTACGATATAATTTGTAATTTTCTAGAAATTTATTATCTATTTCTATCATAATACCATTCCAATTAAATTTAGTTTCTAACAAATATGTATTATTTATTTTTATATAATCATGTGAACCAATTTCTATAAAATAACCATTTTTTTTATATTGTAAAACTTCTAAAACAAATTTATCTTGTAAAGCTTGTCCATTAAAGTTAATATTATTTGACATTATTATATTTATTAATAATATTATTTAAGTCTATATCAATCTCATTTATTTTATAATTATCTAATATATTTAATATATGTTTATATAATTGACGAGTTAAATTTGTATGTGATTTAATTATATAGTAATCTACTTTATCAATAATATTAATATTATTGTTGTTATTTATAAATTCAATTTCTTCATTAATACAAATATTATCTGTTATAATATTTTTAAAAAATACACCACCATAATAATGCATAAATATAATTTTTAAATAACAAAGCTTTAAATTTAAATGACTCATCTGATAATTTTTATGTAATGAATCAATTAACCAATTATTAAGATTATTATTTGTTATATTTATAATTTGATTTATATTATTACAATTATATTCATGTAAAAAATTAAATATATTTTTCTTAATAATTTTATTATTATAAAAATTTAATGATTGATTAAAATAAATTTTATCATTTATATTAGAATAATTTTTTGAATATTGAATTGCTAAGTCCCAAAAAACATTATTACTTGACAAAGCACCAATTAAATGACTAAATCCTCCCATTCCAACTATAAAATATTGGCAATTTATCATATTAATAAAATCTGTATCTACATCAGTATTATTAGATAATTCAACTGGCAAATTTAAATTATTAGTAATAGTATTTATTATTTTATTAATATATTGTTCACTTAAATTTTGATTTTCTTGATTTGGAGTAGAACCATTACCATAAAATATAATACATTTTCTACAATTTTTAAATGTATTAATATTTTTTTTTATAAAAGAATCATAATTATCTGAAGGTATTATATTACCTTTTCTGCATGTTAACCAATCGCCTACTCTAAGATGTATACCTAATATATTTTCTGATTTTTGTATTCTATTTTTTATTAAATTAAAAAATGTTCTATAACAAACATGATAATTTAAAACAACTTTATCAGTTTTAAGATATTGATAACCAATACAATTATTATTATTAGTACATCCAAAATTTTTATTTTCCTTAACTGAATCTGATAATCGATAAGATGCTCGTTTTAATTGATTAAACATTATATATAATATATAATATAGAATGGATATATTTAATAAATATTATAATAGAAAGATTTCAATGAACAAAGATATAATAAAAAATATATTATCTAATTTGAATAATAATACTAAATTATTAGTCTTTGGTTTAGGTTATGATTCAAATTTATGGTATTTTGGAAATAATAAAAATACATATTTTATAGAACACAATCAAGAATACATAGATTTAAATAAAGATATACCTAAAGAAAATATAATCAAATATAATTATGATGGAATAACAGTAAAAAAAAGTTTTATGCTTACTATAGAAGATATTGATAAATATATTATTCCAGATAGATTACTAAATTTAGCACCATTTGATATTATAATTATTGATGGACCCACTGGATATAATAATAATATGCCTGGAAGATTATTACCAATATATTGGTCAAACAAATATTTATCTAAATCTAATACAATAATATTTATTGATGATAGTGAAAGAGAATTAGAAAAATATTGTATAAAAAATTATTGTGATAATAAAAATATTGAATATATTAAATGTGGTCATAAGGAAACCGCAAAAATTGTATTTTAAAAATAATTAATATAAGCGACCATCACCATGTAGATTATCAATATACACAAGAGGTTGCTTTATATATAAGCAACCATTAGTAATTCTTAATGCTCGTTTCCAATAATCAGCATCTTCACATCTTTTATTTACATTAAAATCGCCCGTCTTAATTATTAAATTTTTTGTCATTATAATACATGGTGTACTCAAGCAATTATGAATTGTTTGATGTTCAATTGTAAATACATCGGGAAATCCATTATCTAACAAATTACTATTTTGTTTTTTAAATTTACCTTTAATTATTCCATGATAAATATCTTCATTTAAACGACCATATTTTTTAGAGGAATTATATGGACCATTTCCACGATATGATTGACAAGCACACATTTCATAATTATTTTCCTTCATTTCTTTAATTTGTATTTCAAGTTTTTGAGATAACCAACAATCATCATCATCTAAAAATGCTATATAATATCCATTTGAATTTTTAATTCCTATATTTCTTGTATGTGCACCTGGAGAAATATAATTATATTTTTTTCTGGAATTTTCCTGTAAATGTATAATTTTTATATTTTTACCAAATTCTTTTTTAAAATCATAATTATAATATTCTTCTTGAGTAGAACAATCATTTACAACTATAATTTCAATATTTTTATAAGTTTGTTCTTTTACACTTCTTATAGCATTTAATAAAAAATTAAATCTATTGTATGTAGGAATTATAATACTAACTAATTCTTTTTCCATATAATTAATATTTATATAATTTTATATAAATATTAATTTATTGTTCCATTTAATTGTAAATTTTCAAGTTCAATAAATGGTCTAGATAATTTATTATCATTATAATTAATTTGTTTTCCACAAAAATTAGGAGTATTATCAACTAATATTGTAGTAAAATTTTCAGGAATGGGTCTAATACCACCAACATGACATCGCGCAATACAATCTTGTCTTTTATTAAGATGAACTAAAATATCTTTTTTATTTTTCATAATATCCATAAAATGGTTTCCAATCCAGTTCTGATCATACCCACGCCGTATATCTTTTTTTTTTGCTAAATCAGTTATATATTTATTCATGTCTATTATTTTTTCTGGATATCTTTCTCTTACTGCGATATTATTAATACCAAAACCACAACCCATTAAATTACCATGACAGGGATGATCTAATATTGAATGTATGGCTTTATCTGATTCCAACCATTCATCTATCATTTTTTTCTCTCTAAAAGAAGATCGTGAATCAGCATCTCTTGATAACCAAAAGTCAACATCATCTTCTCCCAGAGTACAAAATCTCCACATCATTCCTTCAATATCTTCACCTTTACAATTATTACCTTCAGAAAATGGAATAAGTTTACAATTTAAATTTTTTAGAATATTTATTACACTTTCAGGAACTGCCTGTTTACCAATTGAATAATATACTCTTACTTCCCAATCAAGAAAAATAATATTGCTACTAATTACTGCTTCAATAATTCCATGACAATATTTTAATTTATTACCAAATAAACAATAAGAAATTACTTTTTTTCCCATATACTTATATAATCTGTACAAATTTATTTTTATTTATTTTACTTATTAAATTTGAATAAATATGAGTAAGATCATTAATAAATTTCTCTCCTTTATCAGTTTCTAATCTTTCTTCTAATTTTATTTTTTTGTCTTTATTAATATCAAATACTAAATCAAGTTCTTCTATTTTTTCAAATAACTCTTCATATTTTATTGCATAAATTTTGTAATTTTTATCTTTTTTTTTCATATAATTGTTATAAAAAATTTCTATATTAAATAAATCAGTTTTTTGATTACATACATAATCTATAGATACTGTTGGTGACTTTATATTTTGTAAATGATTTGGTGCCCAAAAACGACTTTTAATAATATAAACTGGATTTCTATATAAAAAAATTACAAAATATTCATTTTCATCATCATTAAATATAGGTACTCCATTAAACCATTCTAATCCTCTATTACAAATATTCTTATATTTTTCTTCATAATCAGGTAAATCAATTGGACACCACCGCCCAAGAATTATTTTTAAAACCAATATATTCTAATTTATTTGGAGGATAAGGGTCATGAATATGAATAGCTTTATCAAAGTTTTTTAAATATCTACATAATAATTTTGAACCACATCCTCCCCAAGAACAAACATAAAATATTTTCATCTTTTATATTATTTAATATAAATTTTTATTTTTTTTAAATATAATATTAATTATAGTTTTTTCCATTGTTTTAATGGTTTATGCCACCAAGAAGTAATTAAATTACCAATTATAGTATTTTCGTTTAATAGTGCAGCACAATATGAAAATGAACTTTTTGAGAGAACAAGTATATCCGCTTTTACCATAGAATGAAATGTTAATTGAATATTTTCATTTAGATGTAATATAAATTTATTTTCTGGAAATGATTCAATAATATCATTAAAATCATATAAATTACCTTCCGAAAATATATGAATTAAACTATTTGATAAATCTATTTTTTTTATTAAATTAATATAAATTTGGTTAGAGATAAATCTACTTGGATATTTTTCTTCATTTACATCTCCTCGTCTTATATGAATTGCTATATTTTTTTTGGTATTATCAAAACTTGTAATACTAGGTTTAGAATTAGAATAATAAATATCTCTTAATATTTTTAAAACATTATTATTATAAAAAAATTCTGGATGGAATGATCCATGTACAAAACATCCTTCTTTTACTTGATTTAATATAGAAGTTTCATAATTTGAAATTTGGTTAATAGTTTTAAATTTATATTCAAAATTAATAAAATTATTCATATAGTTAGGAAAATCTTTAATATTTTCCTCATTATGATGCATTTTATACATAGGCGTATGAATATAGGTATAATTTTTATAATAACAATAAGCTATTAAAGAAAAACATGCTTGTAATTGTGAACCAAATCCATCAGTTTTACCACAAATTGTAAATAAATTTTTATTTTTATTTTTATTTAAATCCCAAAATAAATGCCATGATACTGGATGTCCTCCTGAATATTGATATTTTATCCAAGGAATAGTTGAATTTTTTATTTTTTGTAATTTACAATATTGCACATTTGATTTATTAATATTAGAATAATTGTAATAACTTTTAAAATCTTTATATCTTAAAAATTGTATATAGTGTGAAAATGTACTACTAACAGTTCCTATAAATTCATCAGATTTTAAACATAAAATCATTTCTATAATTGAAGATGCTACCGAATAATTTTTAATACTAACTATATTATGATTTAACATTTTATTATTTTGTAAATAATTTTCAATATAATTATTTGTTAGATTTTCAACAAAAATTGGATTATATTTTTTAATTTCATTAAAAAAGGCTAAATTATTTTTATTATCATATAGAATATATAATTTAGGATTTATTAAATTTGTTTTGTGACCCTCATAAAAACTAGATAAACTTTTAATCATTTGATTATTATATCTTTCTATAAATACTTTATCTTTATGCAAATCCCCAAAACGACAATGAATAAAAATATTATAATTATTATTATTTGAATATAAATTAGAATATATGTTTTCTGAACATTTGTAAAAAAAATCTGTAAATTTTAACGAGCAGCAAATATTATACATTAAATTATAGTTATCTCTTGTTGTATAAAAATTATAAAAACATCTTGATGCATTTGATTGATTTATATAAAAATAATTATAATCTTGATTTTCATCAAATTGTAAATTATCTTGTTTTCTCATATGACAGAAATCTTTAATATTTTCAGCATTTTCAAATGTATTTAAATTATTATCTATAAAAACAATATCAGAAAATTTACTAATATAATTAAATGTTTTACAAATTTCTTTATTATTTTTAATATCAATAATATGTTTAGGTTCAATTTTGTAAAATACTTCAAAACCATATGGTAAATATCTTAAAAAATCAGTTGTAAAAAAATTTAAAAAATAACCATAATCCCAACTAGCTTTTCCACAATGAC
>CERI01105102.1_pt1 | contig 10714 bp, 9 predicted proteins | sample 350261 | NCBI WGS metagenome assembly CERI01 (sample SAMEA2620979, study PRJEB7988) | marine metagenome | isolation source: saline water (ENVO:00002010), including
ATAAAGAAAAAATAGCCCCATCATCAATGACAAAATTAATGACATTATATGTGGTATTTGAGCAATTAAAAAAAGGTACTTTAAAAATTGATGATTATTGTATAATTGGTAAGGATGCCTATAATAAATATGGCTCAACAATGAATCTTGGATATAGAGATATTGTCAAAGTTTCTGACCTTATAAGTGGTTTAATGGTAATGTCAGGAAATGATGCTTCAATTGTTTTGGCTCAAACATCTATTAAAGGAGGATATGATGAGTTTATTAAGGCAATGAATTTTAGTGCCAAAAAACTAAATATGAATAATAGCAATTTTACTAATCCTCATGGGCTCAATGAAAAAAATCATTATTCAACATTATATGATATTGCATTATTAATAGATGCATTATATGAAGATTTTCCTCAATATGGTCATTATTTGGGTATTAAAAGATTTAAATATGGCGATAGAGTAATTGAAAATAGCAATCCATTAATTAAGGCAAGTTATGATGGGATAGTGGGTGGTAAAACCGGATACACTTCAAAAGGCGGCTATGGTGTTGGTGTTATGGTTAAAAGGCATTATCGAAGGTTAATTGGGGTAGTAAATAATATGATTAGCATAAATGCAAGAGAAAAAAAAATTACAGAGTTAATAGATTACGGTTTTAATAAATATAAAAAGATATTTTTCTTTAAAAAAAATGATAAAATAACAAATATTAAAATCTCTAATGGTTATCAAAAAGAAATAGAAACTTATATAGATGAAGATGTTGTAATTAACATGCCATATAATATTAGTGACAGTGATATAAAAGTTGAAATAGACTATCTTGCACCATTAAATGCTCCCATAATAAAAGGTGAGAAAGTAGCAACATTGCATATTGATATTGCTGGATATAAAAGTTATAATTATAAATTATACTCCCGCAATACTATATATGAATTAGAATTTATTGATAAAGTTAAATTGATTTTAAAAGAAGAATATCTAAAATTAAAAAAAACTATATTATTAAATTAAAATTATTGAAATTATGGATATGAAATTACTTATGCAACAAGCGCAACAAATGCAAGCAAAGATTCAGCAAGCTCAGGCTGATCTAGCAAATAAAGAATTTGAAGGTAATTCTGGCGGTGGCATGATTAAAGCAATAGTTAGTGGATCAGGTGAGGTCAAAAAAATATCAATTGATAATACTCTAATCAATAAAGATGAAAAGGATATGTTGGAAGATCTTATAGTTGCTGCTATTAATAGCGCCAAAAAAAATGCTGATGATGGTTCTGCATCTATTATGAAGGATGTTGCAGGTGATATGAAGCTTCCTGAGGGCTTTAAGTTTTAACAATGTCAATTAAGGTAAAACTTTGTGGATTTAATGATCAAGAATCCATTGAAGCTGCCATTCAACATAATTGTGACTTTTTAGGTTTTATATTTTACGATAAATCATGTCGAAATATATCGCTAAATCAGGCAAATATATTTTCAAAAATCATTAATAATCAATCGAAGAAAGTTGCTGTAACAGTTAATTGTGATATTGACATTATTAGAAAAATTTGCGATAATCTATATCCAGATTATTTTCAATTTCATGGAAATGAATCTCTTGATTATCTAGAAAATTTTAAAAAATTATTTCCAGATATTTCAATTATTAAAGCATTTCCTATAAATGGATTGGAAGACTTTAATATAATGTTAAAATATAATGACATAGCCAATTATTTCTTATTTGATAGTAAAATCGATAATAAATTTGGTGGAAGTGGCATTAAAATAAATTGGGACTTATTTACTGAGATAAAGATAGATAAAAATTGGTTTTTATCTGGAGGAGTCAATATCGCTAATGTTGAAGAGGCAATTCAAAAAACTAAGGCCAAAATGATTGATGCATCTTCAGCAATAGAGATTAAAAAAGGCGTAAAATCTCCTAGATTAATTAAGGATTTCCTTGATAAGGTCAAGATTGGGGCTGATATAGGAAGTAATAAAAATAACTACAAAGATGTTAATAAAAGTTAGAAATTTTTTATTTGGCAAGCCAAAAAACCCTTTTGATCAAAATACCAGACATCATATATCGCTAATTGCATTTTTTGCATGGGTAGGGCTTGGTGCAGATGGCATCTCTTCTTCATCCTATGGTCCAGAAGAAGCATTTCTTGCTTTGGGAGTGCATAAGGATTTGGCAATATATTTAGCAATTGCTACAGCATTAACAGTATTTATTATTTCTTATGCTTATTGCCAAGTTGTAGAATTATTTCCCAGAGGAGGGGGTGGCTATAGAGTTGCTTCTAAATTGCTTGGAAAGCATGCTGGATTAGTTTCTGGCTGTGCGCTTATAATTGACTATGTGTTAACAATTTCTATATCTATTGCCAGTGGAATAGATGCGTTATTTAGTTTTTTACCTGATATATGGCAAAGATATAAATTAATATTTGCCATATTTTTTGTTTTGTTATTGGCATTCCTAAATTTAAGAGGAATGAAGGAATCCATAAAATTTTTATTGCCTATATTTCTTGGCTTTATGATTACTCATGTTGGATTAATCATATATGGTATTGCTGCTCACCATTATGGATTATCGTCGCTAATTCCTAATGCTACTGCAGAAGCTAATGAAATGAAGGGTTCATTAGGATGGCTGTTTGTATTGTCGGTATTTTTAAAAGCTTTTTCAATGGGTGGGGGTACATATACAGGGTTGGAAGCAGTTTCAAATAATGTTAACACCCTAAGTGAGCCTAGAGTTAGAACTGCTAAAATTACCATGTTTTTAGTGGCTATATCATTAGCATTTATGGCTGCTGGAATTATTATTGTTTATTTATTATGGGATATTCAAAAAATTGAAGGGCAAACATTAAATGCTACTGCTTTTTACGCATTAACTGATAGTTGGAGTTTGGCGGGTATTGAAATTAGTGATTATTTTGTGCCAATTGTTTTAATATTTGAGGCAGGATTATTATTTGTTGCTGCAAATGCTGGTTTTCTAGCTGGTCCTAATGTAATAGCCAATATGGCATATGATGAATGGTTGCCAAAATCTTTTACTTCTCTTTCAAGTAGATTAGTAGTTAAAAATGGTATATTTTTCATGACTATAGCTGCTATAACAACATTGCTAATAACTAAAGGCGAGGTCCATATGTTGGTCGTGCTATATTCCATAAATGTATTTATTACATTTTCAATGTCACTACTTGGATTAATGATATATTGGGTAAGACATCGTCGTAGAAATCCTAAATGGCTCAAAAGATTAATTATATCATTTATAGGCTTTGTTGTTTGTTTTGGCATATTATTAGTTACAATTTTTGAAAAATTTTACGAAGGTGGTTGGGTTACAATATTAATAACATCAATATTTGTTATTTTGGGCCTCAATATAAAAGCAAAATATAAATGCTTTAGAAGGAGGGTGCAGCGCAAAGAAGCATTATTTTTAAGAAATAACCCAATATTAAGCGATGATAAATCATTTGATATATATCATGATAAAATGGCACCAACGGCTGCAATTATCGTAGATCAAACATTTGGCGGGGGTATGAATTGCATATTGGACATTGAAAAATTATTTCCCAATATTTTTAAGAATTATATTTTTGTTACTGTAGGCGAATTGGACTCTAATACATTTAGCGAAGAAAAGAGATGGCGAGATATGAGGCGTAAAACTAAAAATATTCTTAGAAAATATAAGAATTATTGTAATCAAAAAAATATTTTTAGCAAAGCATATATAGGATATAGTACTGACATTGTTGAAAAATTAACGCAACTAACAAATCGAGTTGCTAAAGAATATAAGAATGTAATATTTTTTGATACGAAATATATTTTTGACAAGGAAAGTATGCTAAGCCCAATGTTATTTAATCATATTCCATATACTATGCAAAGAAGAATGCATTTAAAAGGTATGGAAATGATTATATTGCCAATGAAAATATAACGCTAAATAAAAAATTAACAAATAATCTAGATAAATAAGTATTTTATTTTGACTAATCAAGGTTTGGTAATCATAGCAAAATAGGTCATATTTGGTTTAAAACCGGTATAAGAATTCCAATAAAGCAATATTAGGATTTAAGAATTTTTATCAATATTAAGCAGTTAATATAAAAATAGGAAAATAATTTATTCTACTTCTTCCAACTGTAAATAAAGAATGGATGAAGATATTTATGACTGAATTTTATAAAAAAATATAAAAGAAGAAATATCATCATAATTATGGATGGTGCTGGATGGTGAAAAGATTTTCAATATTAGTCATAAGATACAAAAAATATAGAAATAATCCTATAAAACCTTCATATTCGCCATAGTTAAATCCAATAGATGGATTATGGCAATTTAGTAAAATATATTTATAAGCTAATTTTCCTGTTTTATCAAAGAGATAATTTCTTTATTAATTTTTTTATTATTAATAAAAGATTCTGAAATTTGAGTTATTGAATTATCATTAACAAGATACATTGTGCTAATATAATCAATATTAGTTTTAACACCATTATATGGAACTTTAAGTTTATATTTCATTTGTATGACATTACCAACATGCATACCACTTGCAGGCTGAACAGAGTCGTGGCCAATAGCGCTAAAAGTTTTATCTTCATTGAGTGTTATTAGCCAAGTTCTTGAATCTTTATTATTATTATTATCAATAAATTTATGACGAATAATGCCTTTATTTTCATCCCAACTACCATTTATTACAATTGTCTTACTTGCAATGATTTTATTATCTTGGTCAAATGTAATAGAAAAAGCCTTGATATCGCCATCAAAAAATTTCTTAATATCGGCTCTAATTGATTTACTCAAGCTGTGAGGCGTTAAGTTGCGATTATTGATATTACTATTGATAAATGAGCATGAAGATAATGTAAATAAAACTATAATGAGTAATTTATTGATCATAATTATATAATTTACGATTGTAATTTTTTAGTTAGATAAAAAAATATTTTATAAGGTAGTAGCTTAAGTATTTTAATTATAATTGTAAATCTTTTTGGAAAAGTGATTTCAAATTTATTTTTATTTATATTGCTATATATTATATTAGCAGCCTGGCTAGAAGATATTATTAGAGGCATATGAAATTTGTTTTTCTTGGTTAATCTTGTAGCAACAAATCCAGGATTTATAAGAGATAAATTAATATTATTAGCTTTTAATTGATTGTAAATTCCTTCTGCAAGGTTAATTATTGCTGCTTTAGTTGCACCATAAGTTAATGAGTTGGGTAAGCCGCAATATCCAGCAACACTAGCAATTAATGCTATATGTCCATATTTCTGTCGCTTCATAATTGGTGCTATAATATTTAAGAAATTAAGGCAGCCACCTAAATTTATTGATAAAATTTGATGAGAATAGTTAATGTCAAATTTATAGATATTTTCTGGTTTATAAATGGCTGGTGCATAAAAAGCTAAATCTATTTTTTTAAATTTCTTTAAGATAATATCACACGCATTGCTGAATTTTTTATAGTCACAAACATCAAAATCCAAAATAGTAACTTTTTGCAAGCTTTTACTTTTTTGAAGATTATTTTTAATTTTTTGAAGCTTATCCTTGCTGCGAGCTGAAATTATTACGTCATAGCCTTGTTGATAATATTTATAAGCAAGAGATTCACCAATTCCATAGCTTGCACCTATGATCCAGCATATTTTAGCCATTTATTTTATCTTCAATATTTCTAATTTCATTGCATAGATTTATGTCTTTTGCCATTATTTTTTCAATTGTTTTGCAAGAATGAATTACGGTAGCATGATTTTTGCCACCAAATTTTTCACCAATTTTAGGAAAGCTTTCCTGGGTATGATTTTTGGCAAGATACATAGCAATTTGCCTTGGACGGGCTATTGACCTCAATCTGGCAGAGGAGCATAAGTCAGATATTTTGATATTGTAAAAATTTGCTACTATTTTTTGTATCTTGCTAATTGTTGGAGATTCGGAATTTGATTTTGCAACATATTGATTAAGGATTTTATGAGCATTTTCAATAGTAATATCTTCGCCAAGAAATAATTTTTCAGCTATTAGCTTTTTAAGTGCACCTTCAAGGTCGCGGACAGAAGTTTTTACATGTTGAGCGATAAAATTAATGACATCATCAGCTATTTCTTGACCCAATAATTCTGATTTCTCTTTGAGGATTGTGATTCTATCATTGAAATCAGGGCTCTTAAAATTAATAACCATGCCACCTGAAATTCGAGATTTAAGTTTTTCATCTATATTTTCTAATGCTGCAGGATCTCTATCGCAAACAAGTACAACTTGCTTATTATCTTCAACAAGAGAATTGAAGCAATTCATAAATTCTTGCTGAGTACTTTCTTTGCCAGCAATAAATTGAATATCATCAACAATGAGAACGTCTATTGAGCGCATTTTTTCTTTAAATGACATTATATCATTATTCTTGATAGATTTGACAAAATGATACATGAATTTTTCGGCTGAAAGATACACAATTCTTTTGCTTTTATCATTTTCTTTAAGTTGCCATGCAATTGATTGAGCTAAATGCGTCTTGCCCATTCCAACGCCACCATGAATAAATAAAGGTATTTTATCATCAAAGAGATTAGTTTGAATATCTAGACCAGAGGCAATTTTGGCCATTGATAATGCAAGTTTGTTATATTTGCAACTAACAAAGCTATTAAAAGTATATCTTTGATTTAGATCAGTTCCAAATGAAAAAACATTATCATGTTTAGAAAGATTTACAATCTTATTATTTGAGTTTGGGTTAAGCTTGATTTTGTTATTAAAATCATCATGAATGATTGATATTTTTTTGATTTTATCTTTAATTGATGTAATTATTTCAGAAAATTTTGAGCTTTTATTTTCAATATATTCTCTTCTTACCCAGTCTCTAACAAATTTGGAAGGTGCTTTAAAGATAATTTCATGATCATTTAATATCATTATATCAAGATCCTTGAACCACTTATCGTAAATTTCTTTTCCATAGTGATTTAGGGTGATATTAGAAAAGCTGCTAAGAAATATTTCAATATTTTGTTTGTTTTTAATATCTGTATTTTGCTGATCTATATCTTTCATATTAATTTTGAATCCAAGGTAAGTTATTAGCTTTCCAGCCATTTACAAAACCTCTTTGCTGTTTTTCATTGTAATCACCCTCAAAGCCATTAATTATATTGTAACAATTTTTATAGCCTAAATTACTCATAAATTGTGCTGCCATATTAGATCTAACACCAGTTTTGCATAAAAAATATAATTTAGTTTCCTTGATATTTTCTTTAAATATTGAGTTGAGCGACTCTTCAATCTGATTTTGAAACTCGTTATTTTCTTCCATTAAAGGAAATATTAACCATTCTAGTAAAATCATTTTATTTTCAAGCTCACTATCATTAACAACTCCAACAAATTTATGCTCAATAGTAGTTCTAACATCAACAAGCATAGAATTGGGATTTTCGCGCAAGTCTTTCCAGGCGTTATTAGGGTTAATCTGTTCAATCATTAAAATTATATTATTTACTTAAATCTAGATCAATTTTTAAGAAAAATATCGCAGCAGTAAAGAAAATTATCTTAAATTGTCAAAAATAAATTACTTGACACCAGCAGCACCGGATTCATCTTAATACCAATTTGATACAGTAGCTCTCAGCCCTATTTTGCCTGTTAAGATCTAAAAACACAAGTTTTATTATGTCAAAAAAGAACAGTTTTTTCAATAATTTATCTGATTTTAGATAAAGTCAGTAATATTAAACATAAATTAGGGTATATTATATATAATATAATTTTTTTGGTTAAGCCATATTGGGCCTGTCGCAAATAAAATCCAAACAATTTCTTAATTTTCCAATATTTTTACTTGCCTTCAATAGCCATTAAGCTAGTACTTATCTAGCTTAATGCTTGTTTTTTTTGCTCTATTAATAAAAATATTTAAGATTTTAGGCATGTCTTCCCAAGTAGAAATGGTAACATTAGAAGAATTGATTCCATCTGATCATATTTACAAAAAAATTCAAAGAATTATGGGATTTTACTGAAATAGAAAAAGAGATGGATAAAATGGAATTTAACTCAAATCACAAAGGTTTTGGGGCTTTTAGATTATTCTTATGCCTTCTAGTTCAGTTCATGGAAGATTTAAGTGATAGAGAATTAGAAATTTACATTCAAGGCAATGTTCATGCTAAATGGCTTTGTGGCTTTACTTTAGTAGAAAAGACTCCAGATCACAGCGTATTTGGTAATGCTAGAAAAATAATAGGAACCAAAAGATTATCTACAATATTTAATATTTTAAGAGATCAGCTAAAGGAAAAAGGTTACATGAATGAAGTATTTACCTTTATAGATGCTTCTCATCTAATAAGTAAATCGACCCTTTGGAAAGAAAGAGATAAAGCTATTAAAGAAAAATAAGAAAAACTTAAATAATGAAATTCTACCAAAGATAGCCAAAGATAAACAAGCTAACTTTGGATGCAAAGGTGGCAATAAATTCTGGTATGGATTCAAGAAACATAGTTCTGTTGATATGCAATCAGGAATGATTAATAAAGTAGCCATTACCAAAGCCAGCACTATTGACTCAAAAGGTATGAAACTGTAACTCCAGAAAGTGGAGCTGTTTATGGCGACAAAGGCTATTGTGATAAAAATGCCAAAGTTGCTGCAGCTAAAAGAAATCTTCATCTTGCAACCGTAAAAAAGAATAACATGATTGACAAGAATAAAGATCTTGATAAATAGTACACGAAATTAAGATCACCTTATGAAAGAATATTCTCCAAAACTAATCACAGAGTTAGATATCAGGGAATAGCAAAAAATCAATTCACCGCCTTTATGGAAGCTATTGCTCATAATTTTAAAAGATTAATAGTTCCAAATGACCTTTATCCACCTCCAAAAATAGCTTAAAACAAGGGATATTTGCGCCCAAAAACCACTAATTTCCACAAAAAACAAGAAAATCAAGCAAAAAATTAAAAATATTTACAAAAATACAGCGAATTTCTAACGAAATTCACTGCAATATTGATAAATTTATTGGAAAATGGAATTTGCGACAGTCCCCTTTAATAGCAGCAAGAGCAACAAATCCAAGGAAGACCATGTCTGACTTGTCATATCTTAGTGCTAGGCGCTTATTTTCCTTTATTTTCCCGAAGAATATTTCTATTCTCCTGCGCAATTGGTAAATTTCTTTGTCGTAATCAATTTTAATAATTCTATTTTTTCGACCAGGAATAACCGCTATATTATTTTGAGACCTTAGAAGTACTCGATGGCGATCTGAGTCATAACCTTTATCTTCAGGAATATAGCAACCATAAACATCAGTCGTCAATTGGTCAGCAGCGGTTACATCACTAACATTTCCTCCTGCTAAAAAACCCTCCACAATATGTCCATCCGCCGTCATAGCAAGATGAAGTTATGTTGTCATTCCACTTATACTTCTGCCTCTACTTTGAAGCCCCCTTTTAATCCGCCTCCATGACGGTGAAATTTTATCGTACTGGAATCTCCCATATTAACCAGTTCATAAACTAAGTATATTTCTTCTTGTAATATTATTGCTCAAATATATAATTGATATTATACAATATGACTCAAGAAAACTAACATTAGAACAAAAAGAATTTCTCAGGAAAAGAGCTGTATTAATGGTTATTGAGGATGGCAAGAAACAAGTTGAGGTTGCGAATATATTGAGAATATCTAATAAGTCTGTTTATTTATGGTGTAAATCCTACAAACAATCAGGAATATCTTCTTTAAATAACAAAAAGCATGGCAGGCCAAGAAGCACAATAGCCAAATTACTACCATATCAATGTTCTGCTATCGTAAGAATAATAGCAGATAAAAATCCTGATCAATTAAAGTTTCCATTCATGCTATGGGACAGAAAGGCAGTGCAACATTTAATTCAAAATAAATTTGGAATTACCTTATCTCTTCCAACAATAAGTAGGTATTTAAAGAAATGGGGCTTTACTCCACAAAGACCATTATCAAGAAGCTTTGAGAAGAATCCAAAAGCAGTAACTAGATTCTTATCTGAAGAATTTCCTGCAATTAAACAGCAAGCTAAACAAGAAAATGGAGAAATCCATTTTCTTGATGAGATGGGACTCAAAAACAATATTCATCACTACATCAGAGGCTACAGCAAAAAAGGACAAACTCCAATAATTGGAAAAACAGGCAAAAGATTATCAATTAATATGATCTCTACCATATCCAATAATGGTAAAATGAGATTTATGACTTATGAAGGAACAATGGATAGAGATAAATTCATTCTATTTCTTAAGCAACTAATTAAAGCCAACCAGAAATATGGAAATAAAAAGAAAACATTTCTTATAGCTGACAATCTAGTAATTCACAAAGCCTACAAGGTACAAGATTTTATAAAAAAGAATAAAGATAAAATAGAAATATTCTTTCTACCAGCTTATTCACCAGAACTAAACCCAGATGAATTGCTTAATCAAGATATTAAAACAAACGCCCTCAAACATAAAGCCGTTAAAACCAATGATCAGCTTAAAAATTATTTAAAAAGCTATCTGTTTAAAGTTCAAAAAACACCTCAGAAAATTAAGAACTTTTTTCTGAAAGATTGTGTT
>CERI01014805.1_pt1 | contig 10708 bp, 15 predicted proteins | sample 350261 | NCBI WGS metagenome assembly CERI01 (sample SAMEA2620979, study PRJEB7988) | marine metagenome | isolation source: saline water (ENVO:00002010), including
GCAGGGTTCGAACCTGCGACTTCCAGCTCATAAGACTAGCACTCTGACCAACTGAGTTATAGGAGCATAATATAATTATTTAACGCCCCTCCCCTTTGCCTCACCCGATGTGGGGCTCGAACCCACGACCACAAGATTAAAAGTCTTGCGCTCTACCGACTGAGCTAACCAGGTATAGCTATGGTTCACATATAATAATATAAAATAACTTTATATTGTATTATTATAAGATATAACATTCTATTTAAAAGAAAATAGGGTTTTAGTTTGTCTTTGTGTTAAATAGTGTTTCTTCAATTCTCTGGTTAATTTAGATTTAAAACATGGTTTATTATTTTTGTCTTTTATATAGTAAAATCCATTTTCATCTAACCACTGCTGAAACGAGATGCTTGACTTATCCATCCTTGTTCATTATATATAAATAAGTATAAAAATTTTTAATTCAATTTTATCTATATATATATATAATATGAAATTAAGAAATTTTGTAGAACTAACTGCCTTAGATATGGTTGATATGTTTCAAATGTCTTTTTTAGGCGTAATAATTACATCAATAATTTTTTATTTGTACAAAACTGTAATGCGTAATAAAATAAACAGTTATTTTGATAAAGAAGATATTCATACATTAATAATAATTATAATTATAAAAATATTTATATCTTTATTGATAATCATGTTTATTAAAAAAATAATAATGTTGGTTCCTGTTTTTACAAATGTAATAAACAGCTCACACAAAAGTTACAGAGAAAAATCAAACGAAAGAACTGGCATTATGTTTGACGTATGTATCGCATATGTAGTGTTAGAATTATTTCACGGATTATCAGATGATTTGAGTGCATTAAACTCCCTTATCACTGAAAATAATAGTTAATTTAATAATATTCTTCAAATTCAGAATAAAACTTTTGAATTCTATTGCATATTTTAATATTATTTGTATATATTTTTTTATAAATAATATTTATTTTGTCTTTGTCTTTATTCACATATTCTATTCGGATTATTTCATTCTTTTTGTTTATCCATCTTGAATGAATACTTGGCGGTATATTATTATTTGTTGTTCTGTAAAAATCCGGAATTCCTAAAATCATATTCTCATAAATTTTATAAATATTTTATTTTTTCAATTTTATAATAAAATTTCAGAAAAAATAAAAAAAAACTTTTTTGATTTTTTAGAGAATTAGGAAAGTGTTTCTCCCCCCCCCTCCCAAAAAAAGTTATATTTGTGTTGACTTTATATAACTTTGTTATATTTTAGCTGTAAAAAGTTATATTTTATTTTTTCATATATCTTACTATTTATCATAACAAAAAAATAAAAAAGCTAAAAAATATAACTTTTTTCAAAAAAAGTTATATAAAAGTTATATAAAAGTTATATAAAAGTTATATTTTATTTAAAAATAAAAATATTATATATAATTAATATGCCAGTTTATCACTGTAAATGCTGTAATTACTCGACCCATATTAAGACACATTTTGTCAAACATTTGAATACAAAAAAACATAAAAAGTCAACACAAAGTCAACAAAAAACAACAAAAGAGTCAACACAAAGTCAACATTATTTGCCCGAAACAGAGATTATTACCACTTTCAAACACAATTGTAAATACTGTAACAAAGAATTCAGAACAAAACAGTCTATGTATAGACATATCAAATATTTTTGTAAAAAAAATAAGGACGAAGATTTGAAAGAATTGGCACGGCTATTAAATGAGAAAGACAAACAGATCAACGAATTAATAGAAAATAATGATTCTCAATTAACTAAAATGCAAAAACAAATAGAAAAGTTATTGAATAAATTACAGATACAAAATGTGAATAATGGTATAATAACTACAAATAATGTCTACAATATTCAAATACTGGATTATAATAAAACAGATTATAGTCATTTGACTGATACCGATTTTGTTAGTTGTATAGCAGATTGCAATTATTGCGTAAAAAGTTTGATAGAGAAAATACATTTCAATGAACAAAAACCGGAAAATATGAATATATATATATCATCCATAAAAGGGAATTATGTCATGGTATATAAAAATAATACTTGGCAAATACAAGACAAAAAAGAACAAATAGACGATATATACGAATATAACGAAATCGTATTAGATAATTGGTATCAAGAATATAGAAAAAAATATCCACAAATAATACAAGCATTTAAAAAATATTTGCGCAACAAAGAAGAGAATGATATAATAAACGAAGTAAAAAAAGAAATATTATTGATGCTATACAACAATAGAAATTTGGTTTTAAAGACAAAAGACGAAATAGAAAATATTCAAGATTAATTTATAATATAATTATAATCTAATATGTATCCAAGCTATATATATACAATTCTAGCTTGCATTATTATAGGATTTCATATATTTTCTTTAAAATATTTAGATGTATGCATAAAAACAAACAAAAACAAAAATATCAAATATTATGTACTTTTATTTATTATTGTAACCACAATTATAAGTAGAATTTTGATTTATAAGAGTATGCAAACAACAACCCATCCTGTTTTAGTTCATATTATTTTAAATTTTAGTATTTTTATTGTATTATTACTATCAATTATAATATTAAAAAAAAAAGTAGAAATTGTTAAGTTTTGTATAGGTTTTGTATTATGTATATCTGGATTTTTTATAGTAAAAAAATCTTTATATTAACTATATGAAAAAACAATTAGCATTAATAGTATTCAGTTATAGTATGAATCCAATCATTAGAAAACAAGCGATCATGAATATAAATAAACAGACAGGATATATTTTAATTCAAAGCACAACCTTGTTAGGTAATATATTATATGTATTTACTGAAAGAAATAATATATATATAAATACTATAAAAAAAAGAAATTTGATATTTTCTATCATAAGTAGTGCAATTACTATTATTAGTTCATATAATATGAATATTTTATTAAAAGGCGAAGAACACGCATCAATCATTACAACTAAGATACAAATTATGACAATAATAACTTCGTATCTTATAGAGTATTTAATCACATTTGATATGTTGACGCCAAGAGAGATAATTGGTATAATTATGATGTTGAGTGGGATATTTGTTGCAAAAATATAATTAAAGACAAGCCAATAATATTATTGTGATATGAATTTGATACAAAATAATCAAATTAATTATTTTGTATATTTTTATAATGTAATATTTCATTTCAATTTGTGGTGGTTATTATATTTGAATATTGAGAATCAATCTATAATATCTTTAAAAGATTTGCCGATAAATAAAATTATAGAGGCAAAAACAAGAATTTGTAGTTCAATCCAGGCAATTATTTTAATATTTTTCACTATTTTGCATATGTCTAATTTAATCAGTTATGAAAATTGGTTCTATGGAATTATGATTTCCCCCGCGTTTGGATTGTTTGATTTGATTGTTGTTACTTTAAATTATAAAAATTTTAAAAAAGGATATAAATCAATATTATTGCATCATGTTATATTAATATTTGGTCCATTGTGCATTACTGAGCAAAATGCATTTATAATATGTAGATTATATTTCTTTGAATTGACTGTACCAATATTAGATTATAATTGGTATTTATATTACACAAAAAAAGGCAATACTTTGTTGTTCAAAATAGTTTCTCTATGTTCGTTTTTGTCTTTTTTTATATTCAGAATAATGAATAATTTATTCATATTTACATATTTTTTTACGGAAGATGTTTTTTCAGGTATAAATTATTATATTACATTTATTGTTGCTATATTATTTATGGGGTTGAATTTGACTTGGTTTTCAGCGTTGGTTAACATGCTTATTAAAAAAATAAAAATAATATAAAAATTATAAATTAATTATATTAATGTCAAAAGATATATCAAATAAAAATATAATTTTAATATTGGCCGGTGGGCTAGGTAAACGAATGAATTCTGAATTGCCAAAAGTATTACATTTATTAAAGAATAAACCCCTTTTAGTTCATGTAATCGAAACATCTTTACAATTAAATCCGGCAAAAATAGGAATTATAGTTGGAAAATATAAAAATATAATAGAAACTACTGTAAATAAATACATAGCAGATGTTCATTCTTCTAAAATAGAATATATTATACAACCTGAAGCACTAGGAACAGGGCACGCAATTATGTGCTGTAAAGAATTTCTTTCCAATAATGCAAGTGAAAATACCCAAGTTACTATTTTATCGGGCGATGTTCCATTAATTCGCAGTAATACTTTAAAAAAATTAAGTAAAACTCTAAGTGAACATGAGGCAACTATATTAGTAAATAAATTAAATGATCCGTATGGATATGGTCGTATTATAACAGATAAAGACAAAGACACTTTTATTAAAATTGTAGAAGAAAAAGATTGCAATGATGAAGAAAAAAAAGTAAAAATAGTAAACAGCGGAATATATGCTTTAAAATGCAATACAATAGTTGATAATATAGAAAAAATTACAAACAATAACAACCAAAAAGAATATTATTTAACTGATATTTTTAATTTTATAGATAACCAAAATATAACTTTACATTATTTAGATAACATATACGAAGTAATGGGCGTAAATACTCCAGAACAATTAAAATTATTAGAAGCAAATTATTGATTTTGTTATGCTTGTGCTAGATTTGGTCATTCTGTTTCTATTGTTGAGAAAGAAGTTTGTATAGAATTAATTAATACATGTTTTTTAAGTTAGGCATCAATTAAGTTCAACTTAGGCATCAATTAAGTTCAACTTGTTTTAAGTCATTATGACTTAAAGATATTTTAGTTAATTATATATAAGAAATCATTTTTATGCAAAAATGAAAAGTATTATCACAAAAAAAAAGTTTTCATTATTACATTATACAACAATTTTGAAAAAATTAAATTCAAATAAAAAAATCAAAATATTTGATGCAGATGTAAATCAATCAATTATCGAAGAAATAACAGGCAATTTGTCTAGTAGCATGTTCATTGGATTATTTGCTGTAGTCGGCGGGAGCGTAGCATTATTCGCGCATCCGATAATTGGAACAACAATATTGTTTTTTTCTATAGTATATGGAAGCGTAGTTAAAGTATGTGCTGGTAAATATTATAGAAAACGCAATAAAATTTATAATGATTCGTCAAATAAAGAACTTACGGATTTATTAAAATCAAAAAAAAATATTATTCCTTGTATAAGAACAGATACTTCCAAATATGCATTTGTTCGCGTACTGTCACCAATAAAGAATAAAACTTTTTTCCCATCATCTCCAATAATGAATAAATCCTTTTTCCTACCTTCACCGAAAAATTGTTTAAACCGGCGTATTATTTTGCCGCCGTTGAAAATATCTAATAATAAAAAAATAGTTCCATTGGAATGAAATTATATTATTTATCGAATTTGACAATCTTTTATATATTTATATAAATCCATTTTTATTAAAATTGATTTATATAAATTCATATTAATGATATTAAATATGTGTATCAATTTAAAGAAATTCTGTCAATATTCTTCAAAAATGAGTGCTTCTTTAGAAGATTGTACTTATCAAAATAGTGAAAAATTTGTTCCATTAATTACAAAAGGTAAAATTGTAAAATGTTATGATGGAGATACAGTTACAATTGCCACGATTATGGACGGAAAGCGATTTAGATTCAATGTTAGAATGTTAGGTTATGATTGTGCAGAAATTCGTTCAAAAAACCCACAAGAAAAGCAAGTTGCCAAATGGGCAAAAGCATTTATAACTGATTTAATTTATCATAAAGTAGTATATGTTTCAAAAAACGAAGGTTATGATAAATACGGAAGATTATTGTTAGAATTATCTATCGGCGATATTAATGTAAATGAATTAATGTTAAATAAATGGGGCGTCGTATATTATGGCGGACATAAAGAAAATGTAAATTGGGATGAATGGAACGAATCGGGTAAAATATAATATAATATAATTATATAATAATGGGAATTTCAACAATTCGTTTGTTGATGATGTTAATATTAATTGCAATTATATTTTTTTCGGCGTTTAATCATCCGCCAACGCCTCCTCCTCCGCCGCCTGGTCCTGGACCGGGCCCTGGGCCAAATTATCCTCCGCCAGGTAAAGAAATGGTTTATTGCGAAGTTCCTGTAAAAGATGAAAAGCCTAAATGTGAAAAAATGCATTATAATACTTGCGAACAGTACAATTATAAAGTATATTCAACTAAAGAAAACTGCGAAACACAGACATATGATCCGGGATATTATGACAAAAAAAATGCGTTAGATCCATATGATGATGTATATTGTTTAACTCAAAATTTAGATTGTAAAAAAATGGATTTTGAAACTTGCAGAGAAGATCATATTCAGGTATATCCATCAGAAAAAAATTGCGAAGAAGGAAAAAAAGGATATGGTGAAATCAGTTTTTGCGGAGATGATGATAAATGCAATGAAGTAAAAGCAAATGATAATTGCGATGTTCGGTATGCAACTTATGAATTATGTGAATCTGGTACTGGTGGTGATAGCGATGGCTATTGTTATATAAATAATAATTCTTCAATGAATTGCGCATACATAACAAAAGAAGAAAAGAACAACGGAGATTGCAAAAACGGATCTTTTTACAAGACTAAGGAAGAGTGTGAGAAAAATCATCCTGCCGAAGATGAAGACGAAGAATAAATATTTTTAATTTATGGTAAAATTGTTTTATCATAATTTTTGAAAACAATAATTTATTATTTTCATATATACCATTGCCAAATATATTTATATATAGTATATATAGTATATAATGTTTAAAAATAATAACATATATATAATTCAAGGAGAAAGGCCTGATTCTAAATTATTATTTATGTACAAGCCATTTGTAAATACTATATTGCTCCTCGCACCTCAGTCAAAATTTTTGTACAACGATTGGAAAAATATAGATTTTAAAACAAATGATACAGTTATTATAGTTGGGGAGCTTTTTAATTTAAACGATTTTATGAATTTTAAAAATAAAAATTTATATGTAATTTTTTATTGGACCGAACCTTACCCATTTGATAAACATATAGGACAATATTGTGATGAGATATTTTTATACTCAAAATTCTTGTTTATATCACAACAAAAATTTTTTGATCAACAAAAAATTAGATTTGTTCCTATACTTAAACAAGATACAACATCATTCGTTAATTATTTAAATAAAACAGATAACACTAAATTGTCTTTTTTAGGACATATGCCTGCTAGACCTATAGATAAAAGAAATTTTTTTTTAAATAAAAGCTATTTCATAAATAAATATGATTTATTCAATGAAAATACATATAATATGTATATAGTAAAGAACACTAACATTTTCTTAAATTTAAATAAAATAGGTTATTCTGTATTACCATTTTGTAGAATATGTAAATTACTTTCTCATAAATGTTTGGTAATATCAGAACATTGTAATAAAGAAGATGAAGAATTGTTTGAAGATATAGTTTATTTTTGCGATAGTTTAATAGATATAGAAAAAACTTTTTATAATTTATTATCAAAGTCGCCTAATGAATTGAATGATATTTCTAATAAAAATTATATTAAATTTTGTGATAAATTTAGTGTTAAAAATGATAATTTATTTTTAATTAAATAATTTTAGTGTTCATTTGAAAGTTTCAAATGTGTAAAACGCAAAACGGATTAGATTTAACAATCGCCATTACTACCCATTGTTATATTTAAATAATTTAAATGATCACTTACGCTTGTGCAATGCAACGGATAACAACTATTACTACAATTTTCATTTTCGTCTATATTATAGTCATTGCATATTTCATATAATATATTTTTTTCATTATACCATATTTCATTGGGTATATGATGATAATTTAAATTATATTGAGGTAAATGAGGAACAATATCATAATAATGAGTAACCCGATAAGTTGTAACATTATATTTCATAAAATCTTTTACAAATTCGTTATTTCCAACCCGAGGAGAACCAAATGTTATCAAACTAATATTATATAATGAATTGCTTGTCAATAAATCATATGTTAGCAAAGTACCTAATGCCGAACCTAAAGAATGACCAGTGATTAACAAATTGTTATTTATTATTTCATTATTATCCAAATAATCAAATATATCATATTTTAATTTATCGTACAATTTATCAAATCCTTTTTCTATACAAATATTATTTTCATAACAATTATGTCCAAATTGTACATCATCTATCCAGTTTTCAATATTAGTGGATCCCCGAAATGCTATAAATGATGTTTCTCCATTATTTCCGATTATTATTTTTTCTCCATATTTTTCAATTGTCTTGTCTATTTTATCATTTTTATCGCAAGTTTTACAATTCCACAAACTAGTATTACAATAAACCGCTTGCGATAAGTAAATTGCACTATTTATTAGCCCTATATCCATTATTAGTGTAAATAATATGTTCATTGTAATAATATATAAAATTAAAAAAATTGAAACAATATATCTTTATAAAATAAGAGGTAAAAATGAACAGGTTCATCTTATCTAACGCGCGTAATATGTTGATTAATGTGAAGGGAAAACGGAGTAGTTGTTCTTCAAGTTTACATATAATAGCAGATGTAGAGTTATTGCACAAAGACTTTAATAATATTCAAAATTATGAAGTTGAATTGCCAATAATTAGCGTTACCGAAATACCTCCCCCATATTGCAATAAATGCAATCAATATGTACAAAATAAATGTAACTTCGTTTTATTTCATATAGATACCAATGATATTGATTTGATGGCAAATCCGTTTTTAAATATCAAATGTCCTATTTTTGGAGATGTTGACACAAAAACAAATTAATAAAATTCAATATAATAAATATAGAAACATTTTTTTATATAAAACATACATAATGGGATCTCATAAAATCGGGTTATTGATTCCGTGTACTTCTAATAACCGAGATTGGGGACACATTAAAGAAAGTTATTTATATAATTTCACTTTAAAAACTTTTTTATTGACAAGCAATAAAGAACATAATTACATATTTTATATTGGTATAGACAAAAATGACCATATATTTGATAATTTGAATTATCAACAAGAAATTATCAAATTTACAAAAGTTTTTAAAAATGTTGAATTTAAATTTATTTATATGAATAATGTTAAAAAGGGTCATTTAACTAGAATGTGGAATATATTATTTCAAGAGGCGTATCATGAAAAATGTGAATATTTCTTTCAGTGCGGAGATGATATGATGTTTGCGACTAATGGATGGGTAAATGATTGCATTAACATATTAAAAAAACATAAGGGGTTTGGATTAACAGGTCCAATTAATAATAATAATAGAATATTAACACAGGCTTTTGTATCACGACGTCATATGGAAATATTTGGTTGGTTTTTTCCAGAAGAAATTATGAATTGGTGTTGTGATGATTGGTATAATTTTGTATATGCTCCCCAACTTCTTTTTCCATTAAGACAACATTTTTGCGATAATAAAGGCGGAGAACCACGATATAATATTGATAACAATATTAAATTTATGGAAAATGGAAGAGAAAATGTTACAAAATTAAGAGAAAGAACAATGGCTCTAGCACAAAAACATCGTTTATTAGTTCATAAGAAATTGCAAGAAATTAAATAATACATTACACGTTATAATTGATACTTAAATGTAATGTTAAGATTATCATTTTTTAACATTTTATAATTTTCTTCCAATATTAAGCGTTCAATTAATTTTTTAGTTTTTTTTTCCGGATCTTTATTTTTTATCAATAAATCAAATTCAATTAATAAATATTTTGGATATATTTTATCATTTAGCATTTGATTTATTACTTCTATTTCAGCACCTTCTATGTCTAATTTAAGTAAATCAATTTCTTTATGGCTTCGTTGTTCCATTATATTTTTAATACTATTTACTTGAATTATGTCATAATTTTCACCAAACATATTTTCAATTAATGATTGGGAAACATATTTTTCATTTGTTTGTTTGTAAAACTTTAAAGTGTCTTTTTTATCCCACAATCCTTCATTTATATATTCAAAATTGTCAAAATTTGAATTTAAATTTTCAATACAATCCTTATAATCGGGCTGAATATCGCCTTCAAAGCTAAAATTCGTTTTGTCGTCATAAAATTGTTTAACTTTAATATAATGATTCATTGCTCTTGACGTTGGATCAATTAAAAATATTTTACACCCATATTTGTCATTTAATAAAAGGTCAAATGACATATCTTCCCCAACTCCGCCCGAATATACAATACTATTTTTATTCAGATTTATATTTTTGGGTATATACCATCCACCGTAATTTGTTCCTAATTTTTCCATTTGAATAATATCATATAACATATTGCTTTATATTAAAAAATGTATTTATGTTTTATACAAAATATGTTCTATCATATTATTCCAACAATTTGTACTATGTACATTTTTAACATACCATTTAGAACACGCTTTTGACATTTCGCCCCATTTCTTTTCATCTATGATACCTATTTTCTCTTTCAATTCTTCGGAATTGTTTGCTGTAATATAATGAACATTTTCTATTGGCGGATTCATATAAGATTTTATGGATACTTCGGGAGTTATTATTGGGATTGTTCCAAAAGCCATTAATTCAACTTCGCGATGACAT
>CERI01117423.1_pt1 | contig 10703 bp, 10 predicted proteins | sample 350261 | NCBI WGS metagenome assembly CERI01 (sample SAMEA2620979, study PRJEB7988) | marine metagenome | isolation source: saline water (ENVO:00002010), including
TATGGCTTAGGAGGTTATGGCTTAGGAGGTTATGGCTTAGGAGGTCATGGCTTATAATAATATCGTGATATTTTAAGTCTTAGCAATAACAAGATTGCTTTATTGCATGCTATACTTTATTAATAAAAATAATTCAGGATAAATAGTTCCGATTTTAAGCTAACAAAATATTGCTATTAGCAATATTTTGTTGGTATAAATATTTTATTATTTAAAATTATAGTTAAAAAAATAATATTTAAGAATAATTGACATAAAATAGAATATTTACTTGTGCATAATATTTACTCACTAACCAAAGAAAATTTAGCAAAAGAGCTCAAAATAATATCTGAAAAACCATTTAGAGCTAATCAAATATGGAACTGGCTCTATCATTTTGGCGTTAGAGATTTTGACCAAATGACTAATATTTCAAAATCATCCTCTATTAAGCTAAAGGATCAATTTTGCTTTGATTTGCCAATTGCTAAAAATATTACTAAATCAATTGATGGTACTATTAAATTTTTAGTTGAATTTATTGATAAAAACCAAGTTGAGGCGGTTTATATTCCTGAAAAAAGCCGGGCTACCTTATGTATCTCTTCTCAAATTGGCTGTACATTGGCTTGCAAATTTTGTCATACTGGCACCCAAATGCTGGTTAGAAATTTAGATTTTCATGAAATTATAGCACAAATTATTATTGCAAAAGATATTATTAATGATTGGGGTAATAAAAAGTTAACAAATATTGTTTTTATGGGTATGGGCGAACCATTTTTTAACTATGAAAATGTCAGGCAGGCAGTAAATATTATGTGTGACTCAAATGGCCTAAATTTTTCTAAGAAAAAAGTTACAATATCAACATCTGGATTGGTTAATGAAATTGCAAAAGCTAAAGATGAAATTGGCACTAATTTAGCTATTTCACTTCACGCTACTAATGACAAAGTTAGAACTGATATAATGGCAATTAATAAAAAATATCCCATAGATGAATTATTCAAAATTTGTAAAAAATATAGCGAAACTTTGAAACAAAAAATTACTTTTGAATATGTTATGCTTGAAAATATTAATGATCATGCAATAAATGCTAATGAATTAATAGCATTAATTAAAAAGCATAATATAAATTGTAAAATTAATCTTATACCTTTTAATAAGTGGCAAGGTTGTAATTATCAGGTTAGCAATATGAATAAAATTATAGAATTTCAAAAAATTCTACAAAAAAATCATATTGTTACCACAATCAGAAAAACAAGAGGAGATGACAATATGGCAGCATGTGGTCAATTAAAATCTGAATCTCAAAGAAAAGCTAAAATTTTTAAAAATAAATGACTCATTTATTAAAAAATCGAGATATATGGCTCAATATTAATAAGCCGGCAAATATTAGCTCAGCTAAAGTAGTTGCAATTATCAAAAGAATTACAGGAGCTAAAAAAGTTGGACATGCAGGAACATTAGACCCATTTGCTACCGGGGTTTTGCCAATTGCCTTAAATAAAAAAACTAAAGAATCTCAGAATCTACTTAATTGCGACAAGGAGTATTTTTTTCAGATAAAATGGGGCGAATTTAGAGATAGCGACGACATTGATGGCAAAATTACTGACAAAAGCAATAAAATACCAAATAATCATCAAATATCTGTCATTATGACAAATTTTATTGGCAATATTATTCAAAAACCTTCTAAATATTCTGCTATAAAAATTAATGGCAAAAGAGCATATGATTTAGCTCGTCAAAATATTGAGTTTGATATGCCTGAACGTGAAGTTTTGATTAATAAAATAATTTTATTAAATAATAATGATAATTTAGCTTCATTTTATGTATCATGTTCTAAAGGCACATATATTAGAACAATTTCTCGTAATATCTGTGAATTACTTGGTGTGTGTGGTTATGTTTGCAAATTAACAAGAATAAGAGTTGGCAATTTTCATTTAAAATCAACAATTTCTCTTGACCTCTTAAAATATAAGCATTACTAATATTACTCAACTTAGCTAATTTTAATTAAAACTGAATTAACTTAGCATTTTAATTATATAGCTATATAAAAAGATGTTTAGCTGACTAGATGTCCTTTAATTTAATAATAATTTAAACAACATAATATGACACTTGCAAATAAGTCAAAAAAAGACGTTATTGCGGACTTTTCTAAAGATGGCAAAAACACTGGATCAACAGAAGTTCAGTGTGCATTAATGACCAAGAAAATCGAATATTTAACAAATCATTTAAAAACTCACAAAAAAGACTTTTCTTCTAGAAGATCACTATTAATTCTTGTTGGTAAAAGAAGAAGATTATTAGATTACTTAAAATCTAATTCATCATCCTCTTATGATGATTTGATTAAAAAGCTAAATATTAGAAAATAGCATTTAATCATTCCTTGCAGATGTTTCATAAACTATGATGAGATCTATTGATCGCTAGAAATATGTTTATCGATGATTTGCCTTAACTATAAAAAAAATTAAACATGTTCAATGTTGTAAAAAAAGAAATAGAGTTAAATGGAAAAACTCTTTCTATAGAAACTGGAAAAATTGCCAGACAAGCTAGTGGATCAGTTATTGTTAAATATGGCAATACCACAATATTATGCGCTGTTACAGTTGCTAATAAAGCTGCTGAAAATGCTGACTTTTTTCCTTTAACTGTTCATTATATTGAAAAATCATATGCTGCAGGCAAAATTCCTGGCGGCTTTTTCAAAAGAGAGGCCAAACCTAGTGATTTAGCAACCTTAACGGCAAGATTAATTGACAGACCAATTAGACCACTATTTCCTAGCAATTTCTTCAATGATCTTAATGTTGTATGCACATTATTATCATATGACCCAACTTGCAATCCAGATGTTGTAGCTTTAATTGCATCATCTGCAGCACTTTCAATTTCTCAAGCACCTCTTAGCGAAGCAGTTGCTGGGGCTAGAGTTGGATTAATTGATGATAAATTTGTTCTAAATCCATCTAATGAAGATCTTGCTAATAGCACTCTAGATCTAGTGGTTGCTGGAACTGAAAGCTCGGTTTTAATGGTTGAATCAGAAGCTAAGGAACTTTCGGAAGAAAAAATGCTTGATGCAGTTACCTTTGCTCACGAATCTTTTCAGCCAATAATCAAAATGATCAATGAACTAAAAGATGAGATTGGCAAAGAAAAGCTTGCAGCTTCAGCTGAAGATCACAACAATCTATCTAGCGATATTAAAGATTTTATTGGCGATAAATTAATAAAAGCATATAATATTACTGATAAGCAAGATAGAGTATTAGCTCTTGATCATTTATATAATGAAATTTGTGATAAATTTATCAATGAAGAGCAAAATATTAATGATAAAATACTCAAAAAAATATTTAAAAAATTATCACAAATCATTGTCAGAAATGATGTGTTGGAAAATGGCGTCAGAATAGATGGCAGAAAAACCAACGAGATCAGAAATATTGAAATTGAAGTTGGCTTATTACCAAATGTTCATGGTTGCGCCCTTTTTACTCGAGGCGAGACTCAATCACTTGCTGTTGCAACCCTTGGCAATGCCAAAGATAGACAATTAGTTGAAAATCTTGATTCTGGAATGTCTGAAGAATCATTCTTGCTTCATTATAATTTTCCACCATATAGCGTTGGTGAGGTGGGGCAGTTAAAACCACCAGGAAGAAGAGAAATTGGCCATGGTAAGTTAGCTTTTAGAGCAATTAACCCAATATTCCCTTCTCAAGAAGATTTTGGCTATACTACACGTATAGTTTCAGAAATTACTGAATCTAACGGATCCTCTTCAATGGCTACAGTTTGCGCGTCTTCATTAGCCTTGATGGATGCTGGAGTCCCTATTAAGTCTTCTATCTCTGGTATTGCAATGGGTCTTATAAAAGAAAATGATAATTATGTTATTCTTTCTGACATTATGGGAGATGAGGACCATCTTGGTGATATGGATTTTAAAGTTGCAGGAACTAAGAATGGTATAACCTCGTTACAAATGGATATTAAAATTAACGGTATCACACCAAATATCATGAAAGAGGCACTTTCTCAAGCAAAAGATGGCAGATTACACATCATTAACAAAATGGATGATGTAATGAGTGAGCCAAGAACCGACCTAAATCCAAATGTACCAAAGGTTGAGATTATGAATATTTCTCCAAAAAAAATTAGAGAAGTTATCGGTTCTCGTGGTAGAGTGATTAAAGAAATATGCTCAGTTTCGGGTGCCATTGTTGATATAGATGATGATGGAACTGTTAAAATATCATCAAATAGTTCAGAGTCAATATCAAAGGCTGTTGCAATGATTAATGATATTATTTTTGAGCCAGAAATTGGCGATATCTATGAAGGTCCAGTTGTTAAGGTTATTGATGCTGGTGCTTTTGTTAGTATCTCTAACAATAGAGATGGCTTTGTTCATATTTCAGAATTAGCAGAGCATCGCGTTGATTTTGTTGAAGATGTCATTAATGAAGGCGACATAGTTAAGGTAAAAGTTATTGGCTTTGACAAAAAAGGAAGGCCAAAACTTAGCTATCGATGCGTTGATCAAGCAACTGGCGAAGATATATCTGACCAATTAGCAATTCAACCAAATATATCTGATGAGCGCGACTCTGGCAATAAAAGAGGTCGCGATAAAGGAGATAATAAAGATAGAGACTCACGAGATGATGATAAAAATCGTAAGAAGAAACGTGGCTTTTTTAGCTAAAATATAGTTCAAGCAGGTTAATTAAATTATCCTGCTTGAAAATTTTATTTGAAAATTAATCTCTTACGCTATAATTTGATTGTTTCATTGTAATATATTAAATTTGATGACTAAATCAACAACAAATAGCAAAAAATCAGAAGCCAAAAAATCTAAAGAAATTTCAACTAATGATCTATCAAAAAATCAAGATTCTGTTGAATCCAATATAAACATCTCTTCAAATGAGCTTGGAATCGTCAAAAAAAAGAAGCTAACCAGAAGAAGAACCTATGATTCAAATTCAACTGCTTTTTATATTCTTGCAACTTTATTAGTTATATTAGCTGCATGTTTTATGATATTTTCATATATATTTAGCAATGGAGAGTTTGACTCTAGCTTATTTCTAACTGGCCTTACAATTGGCGCAGGCGCTCAATTAGTTGATGGGGCTCTTGGCATGGCATATGGCGTTACTGCAACAGCAATATTACTTTCAAAAGGAATATCTCCTGCTACTGCAACAGGCTCTGTTCATATTGCTGAAATATTCACTACTGGAGCATCAGGATTGAGTCATTGGCGCATGGGAAATGTTAATATGAAGCTATTTAAAGCATTGATAATTCCTGGAGTAATTGGCGGTTTAATAGGGGTTTTTTTAATCACTTCAATTGATGGCGATAAAATCAGACCATGGATTTCTGCATATTTACTATTTATGGGAATATCCATATTTTTTAAAGCTTTTAAAAGAACATATTTTAGATCTAAAGTAAATAAAAGAAAAATAACCCCATTAGCCTTATTTGGTGGCTTTGTTGATTCTGCTGGCGGAGGTGGTTGGGGCTCTGTTGTTACTGCAAATCTTCTTGGCTCAGGTCATGAACCAAGGAAAACTATCGGCTCTGTGAATGCTGCAGAGTTTTTTATAACAATAATCACCGGCTCAGCTTTTGCTATTATAATTGGCTTTAATTACTGGGAGATTGTTGCTGGCCTAATTATATCTGGAATGATTATTGCACCAATATCTGCTAAGATTTTATCAAATTTTCCCATCAGGCCTTTAATGGCCTTTGTTGGATCATTAATAATTATGCTTAGCGGCTTTGTAATATATCAATCTTTTTTTTAATGCCAGTTCCTCAAAATAAAATAGAACAAGCTCTTTTATCAGCTCTACCACGTGCTAAAATAGAAATAAAAGATCTCGTTGGTGATCAGAATCACTACCAAATTACTATTACTGACAAAATTTTTATTAATAAAACTAAAATTGCGCAACATAGAATAGTTAATGAAATTTTAAAAGATCTTCTTAAAATGGATCTACATGCTATGCAACTTAAAACTTTAACTCCTTAATTATGAACAATTATCAAGAAAAAATATCAAAACTTAATCAAGAAAATAACATAGTTTTATATATGAAAGGCAGTCAAGATTTTCCTCAATGCGGCTTTTCTGCAATGACCTGCCAAATTTTAAATAATCTTGGTGTTGAATTTTTAGATATTAATGTCTTGCAAGATATGGATCTTCGCCAAGCTATAAAAGAATATTCTGATTGGCCAACAATACCTCAACTTTACATTAAAAATGAATTTATTGGTGGCTGCGATATTGTTAAAGAAATGGCTCAATCTGGTGAACTAGAATCACTCCTTAAGAGCAAATCATTATTATAAATAAAGTCTTTTTCAATGAAATATGCTATTGAGATTAACAATCTAAATAAAATTTATAGCCCTAATAAAAGAAGCAAAACTAAAATTAGTGCACTTAATAACGTTAATCTTAAAATTAAAAAAGGCTCTTTTTTTGGATTATTAGGGCCAAATGGCGCTGGCAAATCAACAATTATTAATATATTATCAGGATTAGTTAATAAAACCAGTGGCCATGTCAAAATTTGCGACCTTGACATTGATGATCAGAAACAATTAGCAAAATATAAAATTGGTATAGTTCCTCAAGAAATAACATTTGACCCATTTTTCACAGTTTATGAAACTCTTGAGATTTATGCTGGATATTATGGCATTAAAAAATCAGAGCGAAAGACTAATGAAATCATCAATGCTATGGGCTTGTCTGATAAATCCAAATCAAAGCCTCGCAACCTATCTGGTGGCATGAAAAGAAGATTGCTAATTGCCAAATCATTGGTACATAGCCCTGAAATATTAGTACTAGATGAGCCTACAGCAGGAGTTGATGTTGATTTAAGAAACCAGCTATGGGATTATGTTAAAGAACTTAATAAAAATGGCACCACAATATTACTAACAACCCACTATCTTGAAGAAGCTGAGCAACTATGCGACGAAATTGCAGTTATCAATAATGGTAAAGTTATAGCCCATGATAAGAAAGATAAATTAATGAATATATTATCACAAAAAGATTTAATTATATCAGTAAATAATTTTGACAAAATTAAAAAATTTAATCTGAAAATAAAAAATACCAAAATTTACAAAATTTCTGATGATAAAATTTCTATTAATTATGATCCAAACATAATTTCAGTTGAAACAATTCTTAAATCTTTATCAGAGGCCAAAATAGAGATTAACGACATTTCAACAACGCAGCCAGATCTTGAAGAAGTTTTTAAATATCTTGTAAAGCTATAAAAAAAGGAAAAAGAGGGTCATCAAGGCCTCATTTTCTATATTATATCTCTCTTCGATATGAGATTGCTTCTAATAGGTGTTTCTTGGCTATTTCAGTACTTTTATCAAGATCAGCAATTGTTCTTGCTACCTTAAGAATCCTTACTATTCCTCTATGAGATAGATTCATTTTTGTGCTGGCTAATTTTAATAAATCTTTATTTTCGTTTGATAATATGCAGTATTTATCAATATCTTTATTTTCCATAACTGCATTTACTTGACTTGAATGCTGATATCTGTCTTTTTGAATATTTCGAGCTGACTCAACTCTTTTTTTTATTTCCTTTGAAGATTCAATATTTTTATCCTCACTAAAATAATCAATAATTGGAACATATATTATAATATCAATTCTATCAATTATTGGTCCTGATATTTTATTTTTATAATCTTGTCCACATAATGGTGCTTTGCTACATTCTTTTTTGTTAACTCCTAAATATCCACATCGACATGGATTCATTGCTGCTATTAATTGAAAATTTGCCGGAAATGTCACATTATTTTTGGCACGCGATATTGTAATTTTTTTATTTTCTAATGGCTGTCTGAGTGAATCAAGCACTTGCCTAGAGAATTCTGGCAACTCATCTAGGAATAATATTCCACAATGAGATAATGTTATCTCGCCTGGCTTAATATTGCTACCGCCTCCTACCATTGCAGCCATTGAACATGAATGATGAACTTCTCTATATGGCCTCTTATTGTTAAAATTACCCGATTCTATTTGTGAGTTAATGCTATTGATCATATTATGCTCCAATATTTCTTCACTAGTCATATCTGGCATTATACCAGCAATTCTTGATGCAAGCATAGATTTACCAGCACCGGGGCTGCCTATCATTAATATGTTATGACCTCCAGCAACACCAATTTCAATTGCTCTTTTGGCAGATTCCTGCCCCTTAATATCTTTAAAATCTGGATATTTTATATTTTTTTTAGCCATACCAATTAATGCAGGCGAGATTTTCTGAAAACCTTTAAGGTGATTAATAAGAGATAAAATATTTTTTGCATTAATAATTTCAAGATCTTTAACCCAGGCAGCTTCGCTACCATTAACCTTAGGGCAAATAAGTCCTAAATTATTTTCTTTAGCTTTTATTGCAGCAATAATTATGCCATTTACTTTTTCTATGTTACCATTAAGAGCTAATTCTCCTAATATTATGTAGCTTTTAATTAAATCATAATTTATTGCCCCCATTTCACACATAATACCAAGAGCAATAGGTAGATCATAGTGACTACCTTCTTTTTGAATAGCAGATGGCGCCAAATTTACAACAACTCTTTTTGAAGGCCAGGATAAATTAGTTGATGAGATAGCAGCTTTGACTCTTTCTTTTGATTCAAATACAGCCTTATCGCCTAATCCAACGATATTAAAACTAGGCCTAACAAAATTATCGATTTTAACTTGAACATCAATTTCAACGCATTGAACGCCGCTAAATGCAAGGGTTTTTATTGTGGTGGTCATTTTATTATTAATTATATGTTATAATACATTTCAAACTCTATAGGGTGAGGTGCTTGTTCGTATTTTTCAACTTCTTTCATTTTAATTTTGATATATGAGTCTATTTGGGTATTTGTAAATACACCCCCAGCAACTAAAAATGCTCTATCCTTATCCAAAGCTTTTAACGACTCTCTTAAAGTACGTGCAACCGTTGGGATTCTCTTTTCTTCTCGAGCTGACAGATTATATAAATCCTGATTTCTTGGCAGTCCCGGGTCAATTTTATTTTTAATTCCATCTATTCCTGCCATTAATAAAGCAGCAAAAGCTAGATATGGATTAGCAGAAGGGTCTGGAAATCTAGCCTCAATTCTTCTTGCTTGCTCATGATTAACATGAGGTATTCTAATTGAGGCAGATCTATTTTTTGCAGAATAAGCTAGCATAACTGGCGCTTCATAACCTGGTACAAGCCTTTTGTAGCTATTAGTTGTTGGGTTAGTAAATGCATTTATAGCTTTTGCGTGCTTAATGATACCACCTATATAATAAAGCGCTAATTTTGACAAATTAGCGTGATCTTTGCCAATGAAAAGATTTTTGCCATTTTTCCAAATAGATTGATGAACATGCATGCCAGAACCATTATCAGCAAAAATTGGCTTGGGCATAAAAGTCGATGTCTTGCCATATAATTGACACATATTGTGAACAACATATTTAAATTTTTGGACATTATCTGCCGTTTGTAGCAGTGAGTCATATTGAAAGCCAATTTCAAATTGTGAAGTTGCTACTTCGTGATGGTGCAATATTGGCTTCATATTAATTTGTGATAGCGCCTCAACAATTTCTGATCTTAAATCTTGCCCAGTATCAATTGGAGAAGCTTCAAAATATGCACTCTTAATTAGTGATCTTCTGGCAAGATTACCGCCTTCAATTTTAGTAGCGTTATTATGGGGTGCTTCTTGCGAGTCAATCTCGTAAAAATTACCATGGGATTTATTGTTAAATTTAACATCGTCAAACACAAAAAATTCCGGCTCAGGACCAAAAAATGCCACATCGCCAATACCGCTTTTTTTAAGATAATTTTCAGCCTTTTTTGCAGTATCTCTTGGGTCTTTTTCATAACCTGAATTTGTCTCAGGGTCAATTACATCGCAAATAATAACCAATGTTGAAATAGTTGTAAAAGGATCAATAAAGCAACAATCAAGCTGAGGCAATAAAGTCATATCAGAATCATTAATTGTTTTCCAACCAGCAACAGATGACCCATCAAATGATACGCCATAATCAAGATCATGAGTTGATAACGCATCTGCACAGTGACTAATATGAAGCCACCTACCATTATAATCACAAAAACGAAAATCAATAAATTTGATCTCTTCTTCTTTAATTCTTTTAATAATTGATGATGATGTTACTTTATTAGTCATAATTTGTAATATTGCTTTAAAAATTGTGCATTTTTTGCAAATATTACATGATGTTTTTAATAAAACTAGCTATTTTTTGCATTAAATGCAAAAAGTATGATTATAAGAAGCATATATTAATATGGTGCAAAAATATATAATTTTTATACTACTACACATACATTGAACCAGAATTTTTTAAAGCATCTATTTTAGCAATACCTGCACTACCCCTACTATTAACAAGTTATGTATCCGGTCTTTATTGAGTTAAATCTTTCGTTTCAAACCCAAATAAGCTATTTGATACAATAAATCATGTAATAGACCTAATATATATAATAACTAACAGTAAAAAACTAACTATATCAAAAAACCTAGCAACAGATACAAAT
>CERI01013984.1_pt1 | contig 10695 bp, 9 predicted proteins | sample 350261 | NCBI WGS metagenome assembly CERI01 (sample SAMEA2620979, study PRJEB7988) | marine metagenome | isolation source: saline water (ENVO:00002010), including
AAAAATAATAAGAAATTTGAAAAAAATCTATACTCAAAAGAAAACCCCTTAAATTCTATTTCTTTTGATGAAAAAATTGAACTTGTCAAAAATATAGATGCGTTTTTGAGAAGTTATGATAATCGAGTCCAACAAGTAAGTGTAAGTCTGGCAGGTAACTTTCAGTCAATAGTAATTTTTGGAAAAGAAGGTGAAATTTATACAGATGAAAGACCTCTAGTAAGACTAAATATCTCAGTTATTGTCAATAATGGTAAGAGGCAAGAATCAGGGTCTTATGGGACTGGTGGAAGATGGGACTATACAAGATTAAATTCAAAGGATTTTTACCAAAACGCTGCAAAAAAAGCTTTAAAGCAAGCGCTAACAAACCTTGATTCAATTGACACACCTGCTGGAGAAATGACTGTGGTTTTAGCCTCAGGATGGCCAGGCGTTCTTTTGCATGAAGCTGTTGGTCACGGATTAGAGGGTGACTTTAATAGAAAAGGAACGTCAGCGTTTTCAAATATGCTCGGTCAAAAAGTTGCCGATGAACAAGTAACGGTTGTGGATAATGGAGCAATACCTGATAGGAGGGGGTCATTAAATATTGATGATGAGGGAACTATTACTCAAGAAACAGTTTTAATTGAGAATGGAATTTTAAAAGGATACATTCAAGATAATATGAACGCTAGATTAATGAATGATAGACCGACCGGAAATGGCAGGAGAGAAAACTTTATGTATCAACCTATGCCAAGAATGACAAATACCTATATGACTGACGGACAATATGATCCTGATGAAATAATAAAATCCGTTAAAAAAGGTTTATATATGGTAAATTTTGGAGGTGGCCAAGTTGATATCACTTCTGGAAAATTTGTTTTCAGTTGCACAGAAGGATATCAAATTGAAAACGGCAAAATATGCTCTCCAATAAAAGGTGCAACCCTAATAGGAGATGGTCCAAAAGCTTTAAATAAAATCAAAATGGTAGGGAATGACTCATCATTGGATGATGGGATTGGAACATGCGGAAAGGCAGGTCAAAGTGTTCCGGTTGGTGTAGGGCAACCAACATTAAGGATTGACGAAATAACTGTAGGTGGAACTTCTTAAAATGAATAAAAATGATTTGGTAGATTTTTCCTTTGAGTATGGAGTTTGTGATCAAATTACTCCCTTAGTCAGAAGAGTAATAGCAAAAAATCCAGGACCTTTTACATATACAGGAACTGGAACATATATTATTGGGTCACAAGATTTGGCAGTTATAGATCCTGGGCCAATTGATGAGAGTCACCTTCAAGCAATTTTAAATGCAACAAAAAATCAAAAAATAACACATATAATTATTACCCATACACACAATGACCACTCACCTCTATCAAAATTACTTAAAGAGAAAACGGGTGCGCTTATTTATTCCTTTGATAATAAAAGCATAAATACTGGTGAAGAAAATAAATTTGAAGAAGGCTACGATAAAGAATTTGTATATGACGTAAGCATTAAAGATAAAGATATAATAAAAGGAAAAGATTGGACACTAGAGGCTATTCATACACCAGGTCACACATCAAATCACCTATGTTACTCATTAAGGGAAGAAAAAATTTTATTTTCTGGTGATCATGTTATGGGCTGGTCAACTACAGTAATTGTTCCGCCTGATGGGGATATGGAAGAATATATGCAGTCATTAGAAAAGTTGCTTCTGAGAAAAGAGCAGTATTATCTACCAACACATGGAAAGATGATAAAGAATCCCCTGGGTTTGGTAAAGAAGTATATTACTCACAGATTGGAGAGAGAGAATCAAATAGAGAAAGCTATAAAATCAGGAAAAAATAAAATTACAGATATAGTTAAAATTATTTACGCAGATGTTGATACTAGGCTTTACCCAGCAGCATCAATGTCTACATTAGCTCATTTAAAAAGAATGATAAAAAAAGGACAAATCAAAGTAGATGGTTCAAACTTAGATGGCTTTTATGAAATTAACTAGGGGAATAAATTAATAGGTATCCACTTATCCTTTTTTTTCTCAAAAAGTAATCTTTCATGAAGCCTATAAGGCCTGTTATCCCAAAACTCTATTGTGTTAGGTGTAATCACATAACCGCCCCAATGTGGTGGACGAGGTATATCTTTATTTTTATACTTTGAAGATAACTCATTATACCTTTTTTCTAAATCTTCTCGTTTTGATAACTTCTTAGACTGAGTGGATGCCCATGCGCCTATCTGTGAACTTCTATCTCTAGATAAAAAATAATCATCAGAGTCTTTCTTAGATATTTTTTTTATCTTTCCTCTCAGCCTTACCTGCTTTTCAAGAGTCTTCCAATGAAAACAAACTGCAACTCTAGAATTTGATTCGATTTCCCTACCTTTTTTACTTTTAGAATTAGAAAAAAAAACTAGCCCATTTTTATCAAATCTTTTCATTAGAACAATCCTTACATTTGGAAAACCTCTAGAGTCAGAAGTTGCTAATGAAATAGCATTTGGATCAGAAATTTCTCTTTTTGAAGCTAACTCAAACCACTTATTAAACAAAATAAATGGATCTTTATCTTTTAATTTTGGTAATCCAATCTTCATAAGAATATTCCTTTTAACAAATAACAAGTTTTGATTATACAAATCTAAAGTAAAGCTGTATTGCTTAAATTTGATTTTTTATAAAAAAATCACTAACAATACTTATATAAACATACTCAAAAGAAAAAATGGAATTAAAAACAGATATATTATCAGGTAAACGCGGCTTAATAATGGGAGTAGCTAACAACAGATCAATTGCTTGGGGTATTGCTAAAGCATGCTCAAATAGTGGGGCGGAGCTAGCCTTTACTTTTCAGGGTGAGGCTATTGAAAAAAGAATAGTCCCTTTAGCAAAAGAATTAAATTCCTCAAATGTATTTGAGTGCGATGTTTCAGATTCCGTTAGCGTAGACAATACCTTTAACGAAATAGAGAAAATTTGGGGTAAAATAGATTTTGTTGTCCACGCCATTGGCTTTTCAGATAAAAATGAGCTGGATGGTAGGTATATTGATACAACTGAAAAAAATTTTATTAATACCCTTAATATTTCTTGTTATTCCTTTACAGCTGTTGCTCAAAGAGCTGAAAAATTAATGAAAGACGGCGGATCTCTTTTAACTCTAACATATTATGGTGCTGAAAAAGTTATGCCGCACTATAACGTTATGGGTATTGCTAAAGCTGGTCTAGAAACAAGCGTAAAATATCTTGCAAAAGATTTAGGGTCTCAAAATATTAGAGTTAATGCAATATCAGCTGGGCCAATAAAAACGTTAGCAGCCTCAGGCATTGGTGACTTTAGGTATATCCTTAAGTGGAATGAATACAATTCTCCTTTAAAAAGAACTGTTTCAATTGATGAAGTTGGTAATTCAGCTATATACCTTCTCTCAGATCTATCATCCGGCGTTACTGGAGAAATACACCATGTCGATTCAGGTTATAATGTAATTGGAATGAAATCAGAAGATGCCCCTGATATATCAACTGTATAGGATAGAAAATGTCTCATAATTCATTTGGTCGTCTATTTCGGTTTACTACGTGGGGTGAATCTCATGGCCCATCAATTGGTTGTGTAGTTGATGGAACACCCCCTAAATTAGAGCTAAATGAAAAGGATATTCAATTTTGGCTTAATAAAAGAAAACCGGGTCAAAGCAAATATACAAGTCCAAGAAAAGAGGATGATCAGGTTAAAATACTTTCAGGCGTAATAGATGATAATGGAAAACAGTTAACGACTGGTACACCTATATCTTTAGTTATTGAGAACCAAGATCAAAGGTCTAAAGATTACTCCGATATTAAAGATAAATTTCGTCCTGGACATGCTGATTTTACCTATCTTTCAAAATATGGAATAAGAGATGTTAGAGGTGGAGGCAGACAATCAGCTAGGGAAACAGCAATGCGGGTTGCTGCAGGAGCAATTGCAAGAAAGATAATTCCAAATATTGAGATCGAAGGCGCCCTTGTTCAACTGGGTGAGCATAAGATAAATAAAGGAAATTGGGACTCAAATTTTATAAATCAAAATCCATTTTGGTCACCTGATCCGAGCACAATTGGTATTTGGGAAGAATATATAGAAAACTTAATCAAAGAAGGTGATAGCTGTGGAGCTATTATTGAAGTAATAGCGAAAAATGTACCAATTGGTCTTGGAGCACCAATTTACGGAAAACTAGATGCAGATATTTCAAATGCAATTATGAGTATTAATGCTGTAAAAGGTGTTGAAATAGGAAACGGTTTCAAGGCTGCTACAATCAAAGGTAGTGAAAATTCTGATGAAATGTATATAGAAAAGAATAATCCGTCATTTAAGTCCAATAATTCAGGTGGTATCTTAGGTGGAATTTCATCTGGGCAAGATATTGTTATTAGATTTGCAATAAAGCCGACCTCCTCAATAAGAAGTCCTCAAAAGACTATCGATAAGTCAGGTAAGGAAACAGATATATCAACTAAAGGCAGGCATGACCCTTGTGTTGGAATAAGAGCTGTACCCGTTGGTGAAGCAATGATTGCTTGTGTTTTAGCCGATCACTTTCTAAGAAACAGAGCTCAGAACGGTTAATTAATCTTATTTAGGATTTACAATCTTAAGTTCTGAAGACTTTATTTTTAAAACACTTAAAACCTTTTCAACAATATCATGGCTCATTAACTTAGCTTCAATATACATTTCTTCAGGTGATGCATGTGAAATAAATTTATCAGGAAAAACTAAATTCCTTATCTTTAAGCCATCATCTAACAGTGAAGCATTAGACAATAAAGACAAAACAGAAGATCCAAACCCTCCAAATGATCCCTCTTCTATAGTAAGCAACAGCTCATGATTCTTAGCTGCAGATATTATCAAGGATTCATCAAGTGGTTTAGCAAAACGTGCATCAATAATTGTTGTTGATAGTCCCAAAGAGTTTAATTTTTCAGAAGCCTTTTTAACTTCCACTAATCTTGTGCCTAAATTTATAATTGCTACCTTTGTACCCTCTGAAATAATCCTTCCTTTTCCAATTTCAAGAGTTTTATAATTTTCAGGAATCTTTAAGCCCTCCCCACTTCCTCTCGGATAACGAAATGAAATAGGACCCTCATTATAAGACACTGAAGTCTTAACCATTCTTGCCAATTCGATTTCATCTGATGCTGCCATAACTACAAAGTTAGGTAGAGAAGAAAGAAAAGCTATATCAAAACTACCAGCATGAGTTGGTCCATCAGCACCAACTAAACCAGCACGGTCAATTGCAAATTTTACTGGTAAATTTTGAATAGCCACATCGTGAATTATTTGATCATAAGCTCTTTGAAGAAAAGTTGAATAAATAGCTACAAATGGTTTAATACCCTCAGTAGATAAACCAGCAGCAAAGGTAACAGCATGCTGCTCTGCAATTCCTACATCGAAAAATCTCTCTGGAAATTGTTTTTGAAACTTATCAAGGCCTGTTCCAGATGGCATTGCAGCTGAAATACCGACTATATCTTTATCTAGATGAGCCTCTTTAATTAATGCCTCTGAAAAAATATTAGTATAAGATTTTTTAACATCTGATGATTTTTGTTGTTCACCCGTAGCAATATTAAACTTAGAAACACCATGATATTTTTCATCAGATTCTTCTGCAGGCAAATAACCTTTACCTTTCTGCGTTACAACATGAATTAAAACTGGGCCATGATTAGAATTCTTAATGTTTCTTAGAACAGGTAATAAATGATCTAAATTATGACCATCTATCGGTCCAATGTAATAAAACCCCATTGCCTCAAAAAGAGTCCCTTCGCCAGAAATAGTTCTTGTTATTTCATCTGCCTTTTTTGCACTCTTTTCTATTGTTTTAGGAAGTTTTTCAACTATTTGTTTTGCGAAGTTTCTAAATCCTATGTATTTCTCACCTGATATTAGTTTAGCTAAATAAGCGCTCATTGCTCCAGTTGGAGGCGCAATTGACATATCATTATCATTCAAAATTACAATTAAATTGGACTTTAAGGCACCAGCATTATTCATAGCCTCGTATGCTTGACCAGCGCTCATAGCCCCATCACCCAAAACACAAATAATATTATTATTATCGCCCTTTAAGTCTCTTGCAATTGATATTCCTAGCCCAGAAGAAACTGATGTAGAGCTATGGCCGGCTCCAAACACATCAAACTCACTCTCATCTCTTTTAGCAAAACCTGATAAACCATTTTTTTGTCTCAACGTACTCATCGAGTGACGTCTTCCAGTCAAAATCTTATGTGGATAACTTTGATGACCAACGTCCCATATAAGTTTATCATTTGGGGTTTCAAAAACATTATGTAAGGCAACAGTTAACTCAACAACTCCAAGCCCAGCACCAAGATGGCCTCCTGTTTTTGAAACAGATTGAATTGTCTCCTGCCTTAGCTCATCAGAAAGTGATTTTAATTCTTGATCTGAAAGATCCTTTAAGTCCTTAGGAGAGTTAATTTTATCTAATAATGGTGTATCTTTTATATTCATTTTTTAATTTTATCTATGGTTCTAAAATTCTCTTTCTTTTACAAAGTTAACTACATTTATTAACGATGATGGTATTTGGTCAAATACATTTAGAGAAGAAATAGAATAATCGCAATATTTATTAACCTCTAATTTAGATTGATTAATATCATAATAATCCAAGAAAGTTACTTTCTTATTCTTATAATCGCTTCCAGTTTTCTTTCCTATAATACTTGAATCACCAATAACATCCAAAATATCGTCAGTAATTTGAAAAGCCAATCCAAGATTATCTCCAAAATCCTTTAATGCGTTTCTATGCAAATTATTAGAGTTTGATATAATTGATCCAACCTGACATGAGAAACTTATTAAATTTGCTGTTTTCATTTTATACATCATTAGTAAATTAGATAAAGTTAACTGCTTACCTTGGTTTGATCTTATATCCTTTGCTTGACCACCAACCATACCTTTATGACCAACCATGTTTGAAAAAAGATTTATTAATTCAATCTGACTATGAGACTCAATTTTATTAAAATCTCCTGACAATATTTCAAAAGCCATAGCCTGCAGCCCATCTCCAACTAATATTGCTGTGGCTTCATCAAAATGTTTATGATTTGATAGCTTGCCTCTTCTGAAGTCATCATTATCTATAGCTGGTAAATCATCATGAACCAATGAATAAACATGCAACAATTCTATTGCGGAAGAAATTTTAATAACATCATCATAGTCTACATCAAAAAAAGAAGAGCATTCAATGGCTAGGTATGGTCTTAGTCTTTTGCCTCCACCCAAAACTGAGTAACGCATTGCTTCATTTAATATTTTATCGCTTTCCGAAGAAAACATTAGTATTTGATCAAGAGAATTTTCAATTTTATCAGAAACTAGCTGAAGAGAATTTTTAAAACCTTTATCCATTAAATTCAAATTTCATCTAAAGGCTCAGATTTAAAGTCACCGTCTGGTTGAGTAATTATCTTATCAACTTTCATCTTGGCTTTTTCTAGCTTTGATTCACAATGAGCCTTTAAAGCTACACCTCTTTCATAAATTGAAATAGAGTCTTCTAAATCAATATCTCCTCTTTCTAAGCGCTCAACTATTCCCTCTAACTCAGATAAGGCTTCTTCAAAGGATAGTTTTTTTATATCATCTTTAACTTCAATTTTTTTATTCATCAAATAACCACCGTTGTTATGCTTTCTTGTATAATATTACCCCATTAACATCTTTTTCGGCTACAATTAATTTACGCATTAAAAGACAATTTAAATGGGCTATACTTTCACCTGTTGCCATCAGCAAAACATCATCAGAAATTTTTCTTTTAAATAATACTGAAAAAACATCTATAGCTCTCTTAGGCTCTTTGCATAAATCAAGAAGACGATAAAGGTTTCTCTCATGTCCTTCAATTAAACTATCTAAGCGCTCGTGAAGACCCCTAAAAGGCTCATTATGAGCAGGTAAAACTAAAACATTATTTGGAACCCTTGTTTTTATATATCGACAGCTCTCTATCCAATCCTCTAGAGGATTAGATAATGGTTCGGTTGGAAAAACACTTACATTTGAAGAAATTTTAGGTAAAACCTGATCTCCAGAGATTAATATGTTTAAATCTTTATTGTATAGACATGCATGTTCAGGACAATGACCACTTCCAACAACAATTTCCCATTCATAGTTACCTATAATTATTATTTCTTTATCACGAATACGTCTATAGTTATCAGGTAACTTAGAGACAGCCCTTCCAAATCCTCCAAACCTTTCAGCATAGGAATCTAACTGATCTTCATTAAACCCAGCACCTTTATATAAATCTCTTCCTTCCTTAGGAGCTTCCCTTCCTGTATCAGCAACTAAAACTCTACACATTAAATATTCTGACCTGGACATATACAGAGGAGCAGAAAACTTTCTAGAAATCCAGCCTGCTAAACCTACGTGATCAGGATGTAAATGAGTGACAATAACTTTCTCTACTCTTTTTGACTCCATATCACCATTAAAACATTTCCGCCAATTCGATTTAATCTCTGCAGACGCCACACCCGTATCAACCACGGTCCAACCATCTCCATCTTCTAAAACCCATAAATTAATATGATTGAGAGCAAAAGGAAGTGGCATTCTTAACCAGTAGACACCATCAGCAACTTTTAACATTCGCCCCGGCTCTGGTATTTCAGAAAATGGATAAATAATGTTATGTGCTCCTTTTTCCTTACCCTCTTTAAGAAGCTCCATTCAAAAACCCCCTAAAATATTATCAATTCTTTTTGTTTCTAGTTCAAAAATTTCTGAACAAATAGACTTTGATAAACCAAGTGTATTAGGTAAGATTTGTGTCGAGAAGAATATTGCCATATCTTTTTTACTTTCGAAAAAATCTCTATTTTCATGATCTTTCAAGGATAAAGCTCCTTTTATCAAATAATGAGCCCCTGCAGTTATTCCTAGTAGATTAAGATAATCTGATGCAACAAATAATGCAGAATAATTTTCATTTGATTTAATCCTTTGAGATAATTTTTCAGTTGAAATACTAACGCTGTCAAAAGCATCTGAAAAATTTTTAGATATTAATTGAAAATCTTTATTATTTTCTTTTATACACATTGATAGAGTATTGTCGAATTCACTCATAAAGTTCTTTAAGCCCTCTCCATCAGAAATAAGTAGTTTTCGCATAACTAAATCGATTGCCTGAATACCATTGGTACCCTCATAAATAGGTGCAATTCTAGAATCCCTGAAAAACTGAGCTACTCCGGTTTCTTCAACAAAACCCATTCCGCCATGAATTTGAATTCCTAAAGATGCAACCTCAACTCCAACATCTGTTGACCAAGATTTTGAAATTGGAGTTAATAAATCAGCCTTTAACTTAAATTTTTCTCTCATAGATTTATCGGGATGAGATTCTGATAAATCAATTGAAATTGCATTATCATAACATATAGCTCTAGAAGCTTCGGTTAAAGTTTTCATTTTTAAAAGCATTTTTGAAACATCTGGATGATTAATTATTTCTACGCTTTCTGGGTTTTCATTTTTATAATGCTTTCCTTGTTTTCTCTCTTTTGAGTAAAGGATTGATTGTTGAAGTGCTCTTTCTGATATTCCCACGCCTTGCATACCTACATTCAGTCTTGCATTATTCATCATTGTAAACATACATGCGAGACCATTATTTTCTTGTCCCAATAAATATCCTATAGCTCTATCTTTTTCTCCAAAAGACATTACGCATGTTGGGGATGCATGTATTCCAAGTTTCTTCTCTAAACCAATACACCTCAAGTCATTTCTTTTTATTTCACCTGAAGAATCATCTTCTAGAAATTTGGGCACTATAAATAATGATATTCCTTTATTTCCTTTAGGAGATCCTTCAATTCTAGCAAGAACAAGGTGAATAATATTTTCAGACATATCATGCTCGCCAAAGGTTATATAAATTTTAGTACCCTTAATTCCATAAGTATCGTCATTATTCTTTATGGCGCTTGTATTCAAAGATCCCACATCTGAACCAGCCTGAGGTTCAGTAAGATTCATAGTACCCGACCATTCACCAGTTAAAAGTTTTGGTAAATACTTCTTTTTTTGAGTGTCTGTTCCGTGCTGACTTATTGCTTCAATTGATCCTTGAGTTAACATCGGGCATAGAGAAAAACTCATATTAGCAGAATTCCATAATTCCTGAGTCATTACTGCTAATGTCCTAGGTAACCCTTGTCCTCCATATTCTGGAGATCCAGATATAGTTCCCCAAGATGATTCTATAAATTTTATATAAGCATCTTTAAATCCCGGTGGTGTAATAACATCATCTCCCTCCAGCTTAGAGCCAACCTTATCCCCAATATGATTTAAAGGAGCAATTGTTGAATCTGCTAATTTTGATGCTTCTAAAAGCAACGATTCAACAAAATCAGCGTCTATATCAGGCCATACATTGGAATTTTCTATTTCAGAAAAATTTGCCATATTTTTTAAAGCAAAAATCATTTGCTTAACAGGTGATGCAAATGCCATAAGTATCCTTAACTCTCTCAATAATTAACTTTAGAAGTAAGATGTAGTATACACAAATTACATTAAATAAAGGATTTTTATAAAGTTTAAATTTT